>Ga0163199_1000450_pt1 | contig 26107 bp, 21 predicted proteins | sample PL_2010_150m_FD_113537 | JGI IMG/M metagenome (GOLD analysis project Ga0163199, IMG submission 113537) | Freshwater microbial communities from Powell Lake, British Columbia, Canada to study Microbial Dark Matter (Phase II) - PL_2010_150m | ecosystem: Environmental > Aquatic > Freshwater > Lake ...
TTAGTCTCACCGACCCCCATCGGGTCGTTCCGCGGTTTCCTCCCCCGAGGTTTGTACGACGCCCGCCCTCCGTGCATTGCCACGCCCCTTTCTCAGGGCAGGCGTCCTACAAACCTTAACAACTGCGGTCATTCGGGACGAATTCTTGTATGTCGGCTTGTGGTTTGGTTGGAGTCGTTCGGGAAAAGTTAGAACGAAGAATCACCGGCGCCATTCAAAGCAAACGGGGCAAACGCTACTCACGACTTGCCCACGATCCAAGTGCAACTATGACTGTGAAAAAACTGGCAGACACAAGTCGACATTACCCAATGATTGACGCAAGCTCAGCTTCAGGCCCAGAATCGCCCTTAGCTACCAATACCCAACGTAATCACAAATCTAACAGTGAATATCTTCGCCCGATTCAAGGGGCTCTCATCGAAAATCTATTTTGCATTCCTCGTCGCCGCCGGCGTGCCGGTCATGGTGGCGGGCGTGGTCGGCATTTATTCATCTCTTGAGACCTTACGTCAAGAGACATTGCATCATCTGGATCAGGAAGTTAGGGGGCGCGCTGCTGGGATGGGCCACTTCTTTGATCAACTTGCAAGCGAACTTCTCTATCTCGCAAGTTCATCGCTGCTGTATGACCTTGCAAATAGCGCAATAAGGCCGGATGGGAAACTTCCAGTTGTTGCGCGAAAGCGGCTTGAACGTGACTACGCCGCCTTTGCGCGTGCCTATCCCTATATTTACCAAGTTCGCTTTCTGGATTCAAAGGGGCAAGAGGTGGTGCGCGTCGACCGCCGTGATGGTCAACTGGTTACGATCACAGAACATGAATTGCAGGACAAGTCCGATCGATATTATGTTCAAGAAGGTCTTTCTCATGAGGCAGGCCAGGTGTACGTCTCACCCCTCGACCTGAATGTGGAGCGCGGTCAGGCAGAGAAACCCGAACGCCCCGTCATCCGCTTTGCAACCCCTATTGTTGATCGAAAAGGCGAGAAGCGTGGATTGTTGATTGTAAACCTTCATGCTGCGTACATTCTTGGCCAGATTCAAGAAATGGCCGGTGGACGCGGTGGTGTGGCCTATCTCTTCGACCGGTCAGGATTCTATCTCTCGCGCTCGGCAGGGGCGACTGGTGCTGAAACCTTCAACATGCAATCAGTCGAATCACTCACCGACTTCCTGCCCAGACCACTGCTGACACGTGTAGTGAGTGGTAAGGCAGGTACCGAGATGCAAGGCGAATGGATCTTCGCGTATGCGCCAATCGCGATTGGCAAGACACTGGCAGATCGTAGCGACAGCTCGATGGCGTGGTCGGTGGCGTTGGCGTTCCCAAGAAACCAGCTATTCCAGGCGGTCCTCAATCTCTACTTGCTCTATGGCGTACTGGCATTGAGCTTGTTTATCGCCGCCGTGTCGGGTTATATGCTCTCACGGCACCTCTTACGTCCGTTGACAATGTTGGGCACAGAAACAGAGGAGATTGCCAGAGGCAACTTTTCCCATCGCGTCGAGATCCGGGGAGATGACGAGATTGCGGATTTGGGGGCTCGCTTCAATTTGATGACTGCCGAACTAGAGCAATTTTACAAGGCGCTAGAAAACCGTAAGGGGGAACTGGAGGCGGAGGTACAGGCGCGTACGATCGATCTTGAGCGCGAGCGCAGTCATCTCGCGACCATTATTTCGAATACCGCTGACGGAATTATTTCTACCAACACTCAGGGCATGATCGTGCTGGCTAACAACGCCGCACGCCGTTACCTAATCGACGGGATCGGAATCCTGGTTGAGCGGTCAATTCGAGAGTTTTGGCCGGAATGGGACGAATACACCAATCGGTCTTCATCATTCCCGGGTGCCGGCAACTTCGACTTCGCAATGCACGGACGTACTTTGTCGATGGGTGTAGCCCCCGTCATTTCTGGCGGCCATACAGAAGGCTTCATTATGGTGATTCGCGATGTCACCGAAGAGCGGCACTTGCAAGAAGACCGCCGGGAACTCGATCGTCAATTGTTTCAGATGGAAAAGATGGCGACTCTTGGCGAGGTGGCCATGGGACTTGCGCACGAGATCGGCAATCCCCTCGCGGGAATGAAGGCTGTAGTCCAACTTCTTCTCGAGGACAAGCTTGAAGAAGCTCAGCGGGAATACCTGATGCGCGTACACAACGAGATCAACCGGCTCGCTGATTTCTTGCGGACGTTTCATGGCTTTGCGGCTCCCCAGGAAATGGACCCGATGCCTTGTCGGCTCGAGCAGGTATTGGAAGACGTGATGCTCTGGACGCGCAAAGAGGCCCGCACCCACAAGGTCACTGTCAGCTACGCGCCTTGTTGCGACAGCGTACCGGAACTCTGGGCCGACCCCGGGCAATTGAAGCAGGTACTGCTCAATCTGGTCATAAACGCGATCCACGCCATGCCCGATGGTGGCAACATCGAAATTGGCATGTGTGGCGGCATTCAGGCGACAAGCGAACGGGAGGCGGTGCCGCGCATGCGTTTTTGCGTCCGTGATACCGGTGCCGGGATTCGTCCTGAGGTGTTGTCCAGGATTTTCGACCCGTTCTTTACGACTCGTGCTGATGGCTCAGGCATCGGACTGGCCGTTGTCAAGAAGATCACCGTGCAGCATGGCGCCGACATTCAAGTTGAAAGTACACCGGGGCATGGAACCTGCTTCCAACTGGCATGGCCGATCGCGCCGTCATCGCGGGAGTTACTTTCCGAAACCGAAGGAGCGGCGTGCTGCCGGAGAAAATGAATGACTGAACGAATTCTTGTCATCGAAGATGATACGACGATACGTGTGACACTCAAGGATGTCTTGCAGAAACAAGGCTATCAGGTCGATCTGGCGGAAGACGGAATGGGCGGGCTGGAGTTCTCCAGAAAACGATCCTATGGCCTAACGATGCTGGATCTGCATTTGCCCGACATGCACGGTTTGGAGGTTCTGAAAGCCATACGTGAAGCTGACCAGGATGCACTGGTTGTCGTGATGACGGCATTCCCGGAAGTGCGCACTGCTGTGGATTGCGTCAAGGCTGGCGCTTACGACTATCTCAACAAGCCTTTTGAACTGGACGACCTGAAAGAGATCGTGCGGCGCGCATTGGAAAATCGCAGCCTGCGTATGGAGGTTGAGCGCCTACGCATCACAGCGATATCCCCGGGACCGCTTGAAGGCATGGTTGGAGACAGCAAAGCCTTTCATGCGCTGGTTGGGGTAACTCGCCGCATCGCTGCGGCCACGCGAGTACCTGTGTTGATCCACGGCGAATCGGGAACCGGCAAGGAGCGGGTGGCGCAAGCCATCCACAATCTTTCCCCGCGTGTCGCCGGCCCTTGGGTGACAATCAATTGTTCTGCGCTGGCAGAGGGCTTGCTGGAGTCCGAGATGTTTGGACACGAAAAGGGTGCCTTCACCGACGCCAAGTTTGCCAAGCGTGGGCTGTTGGAACTGGCCGATGGCGGTACCTTGTTTCTGGACGAAATTGGCGATCTATCGTTGACTTTGCAACCCAAGTTGCTCCGTGCCATCGAAACGCAGACATTCCGTCGTGTCGGCGGGCAGAAGGAATTACAGGTGGATGTGCGTTTTGTGGCGGCCACCAACCGCGACCTCGCCGCGATGGTCAAAGCCGGAACATTTCGCGAGGATTTGTATTACCGCCTGAACGTGGGCAGCATCGAGATGCCGCCATTGCGTGCGCGTAAAGGTGATATCCAGCCGCTTGCGCGGCATTTCCTCGACGAAGCGTCGAAGATAATGGGCATGCCCAATTCGACACTGGATTCACAGTCTTGCGATCTCATCGAACAATATACTTGGCCGGGCAACATCCGAGAGCTACGTAATGTCATGGAGCGCGCCTTGATTCTGTCGGGAGGCGACACGATACAACCCGATCATTTGCCCAAGGAAATTGGCGTGGTGGAGAAAAGCTCCACTCCGGTCGGCGACGATGAATCGTTGCCTCTGGACGAAATTGAGAAGCGGCACATTCGTCGCGTTATGACTGCGTGTCGCGGCAATAAGACTCATGCTGCGAAGACACTCGGGATCACACGTCTAACTCTACGCACGAAGATTTCGGAATATGGATGGGACAAGTTCCTGGATCGGTCTGACTAAGGACCTCTGGTGCTAGCTTCCAGTTTCGAATTCGCGACCGCAGCCACTCCTTCTCGTCTCAACATCAGCTGGCAAGTTTTCGGTCGGACTGGTCAGATTCTGATCGGCTCGGCAACGAAAGCGCCTACCCTTCACGAGCACGAAGCCTTCTAAACAAGGAGGCTTTCAGTCAGCGGACTGAATGGCACGATTACTGCAATTCGAATGCGTATTCCTTTCAAGGAGACGCGCTTGGCCAATTCATCCGTCACCCCGTCCGCACGGTTGGCTCTCAGGGGTACGTACAAGGGAGTCATGAAGATTTCCCTGATGCTTGCGGCGACTTACCTCATCGCCCAGGGGCTCACGTCTTACCTGCCGGCCGCAGATTATCGGTCGCTATTCGGTTTTTCCAACCGGACGGCCGTATGGGTAATCGCCGAACTGCATTTGATGTTCGCCGCCTTTGTGCTTGGTGTGCCAATCTTTGCTGTCATCACAGAGGTAATCGGGTCGGTAACGAACGAGAAGCGCTACGACGACCTTGCAAAGGAGTTCACCAAACTCTTGGCGATGGCCTATACGCTCACTGCGATTCTGGGTTGTGTCTTGCTGGTGCTGTTCTTTGCGCTGTACCCAAAGTTCACAGGTTACATGACCAAGCTATTCAAGCCGACCTGGCTGGTCTATATCGTCCTGATTTTTGGTGAGGTGATTGTTGCTTACCTCTATTGGTACACATGGGATCTGCTGCCAGGAACAAGGAAGAAGTGGCACTTGCTGCTGGGTGTGTTGGTGAACATCTGGGGCACTGCACTGCTGTTTGTCGCTGACATCTGGGTCACTTTTATGATGTCACCGGCGGGTATCGACGATGCCGGAAATCTCACCAATCTGTGGGCGGCGATCAACAATCCAACGTGGATGCCCATCAACATTCATCGTCTGTTGGCTAACGTTGCCTTCGGCGGTGCCATCGTCGCCGCATACGGCGCCGTGCGTTTCCTCAATGCCAAGAGCGACGAAGAGCGTGCGCGTTTCGACTGGATGGGCTATGTGGGCTCCTTCATTGCCATCGGTGCCTTTATACCGCTGCCTTTTGCCGGTTACTGGTTGGGTCGCGAGATCTATCAGTTTTCCCAACAGATGGGGGTCTCAATGATGGGCGGTAGCTTCGCCTGGCTGTGGATACTCCAAGCCATGTTGATTGGCGGCCTGTTTCTAGCCTCCAATTTCTACCTCTGGTTAGGCATGGGCCGGATACCGGGTGCCGAACGCTACGTAAAGTTCCAGGTGCCGATGATGATCCTGCTGACGATCGGATTCATCGTCTGGGCGACACCGCGCTCGATTATGGCCACCGGCACCGAGATGTCAGCAATGGGTGGTTCCCATCATCCCTTCCTAGGACTGTTCGGTGTCATGGCAGCGAAGAACACGGCGGTGAACCTGATGATCCTCACCACTTTCTTCTCCTTCATGCTTTACCGACGAGGAAATCGCGTGCCGACCGTATCCTGGGCGGCTGTCGGCAAGATTACTCAGGCACTGGTCATCGCAGCGGCTTCATGTGTGGTCTTGGGTTACGGCATCTATAGCTACTACGTGCCTTCCAACATTCGCATCGGCTTCTCCATATACCAGGTATCCGCAGTACTGGCGGCAATGGCAGTGTTCGTCGCCATCGACATACCGTTACTCAAAGGGGCGCGGGAAATCGGTGCCATCCGCTGGGGCCAAATTCCGGCACGCGCCCAGTATGCGTTGTTCTTCCTTGCGATCAGCTTCACTTGGCTTATGGGCCTGATGGGTTACATCCGTTCCGGTATCCGCCAGTATTGGCATGTCTACGGTCGTGTGATGGACGAGAGCAATAACGCCTATACGATGACTCATGGCCACGCAACCTTGATCGTCTCGGGCATCACAATCTTGTTCTTCTTGCTCGTCTCGATAGTGTTCTGGATGGCGACCCGGAACGACCACAAGGCAGCCACTGAATGAAGACCACATTCTTCAAGATCTTCGCCTTCCTGCTGCTGACTGTGTCGATTTATTCCTATGTCGGCCAGTTGGTCCCTCAGTTCGAAGAATATCCTCCTGCCAAACAGAACATAACTGTTTCGACGTCACCCACCGATCTCGCCAATATTGGCGAAGAAATCGTCCGCGTTAAGGGTGGTTGCCTGATCTGTCACAAGGTCACCGAAAGCGGCAATGTCCGCGGTCCGGACCTCCGGCAGGCAGCCGGTAAGGCAGCAACGCGCAAAGAGGGTATGGGTGCCGAAGCATATTTGCTCGAGTCAATCACACAGCCAGATGTCTTTCTGGTTCCTGGGTATCCCAAGATGATGCCATCGGCGCTGAAGCCACCTGCCAATTTGAATCTGGCCGAGGTCAAAGCGGTGATTGCCTATCTACAAACTCTCGGCGGAATCGAGGTCACGGTCAAGATCGAGGCATCAGACATCGCTGCTGCGAAGGCCGCAGGACCCGTACACAAAGGCAAGGGAGCCATGGGAACCTATGGTTGTGTCGGCTGCCACAAGGTGGAGGGTGAAGGTGGAGAGGTAGGCCCGGAGTTGACCAAAGTCGGTGCCACCCGGACGCCCGAAGAACTGTTGCAGAAGATTGTCAATCCAGCTGCCTGGACGACCGCAGGCTATCAACCCGGCATCATGCCTGTAGAAATCGGCAAGTCCATCCCTGAAGGCGACCGCCACGAGATCGTTGCCTACCTGATGGGACTATCCGGCAAGACATATTCGCCGACCGGGGCCGAGTCACCATGGTCACATGAAGGTGTGCGCCTCGGGCTGGTGATACTCGTTTTCAATATCATCATGCTCGCCGCGCTGGCGATTGCCAACCGTCGGACCAAGGGAGCGGCGTGATGAGGCGTTGGACCTTCTACATCGCCGCCGCCGTATGGCTGGCGTTGCTCGTGGGGTTAAAGCTCGGGATCACGCCGCCGATGCCGGCAAGCGTGCTGATGATCTACATGACCATCGCCACTATCGCCATCCTCCTGTTCGTGGCAGCTGACGAGAAGCGTTTCATCGCTTTTCTCAGGCCACTAAGGAGCGTATTCGATGGCCGGGCGCCCAAAGTAGTACAGGTGGTGGTGCTGGTTTGTATCCCCTTGCTCGCCGGTTGGGGCGCCTGGCTGCGTATGGCGCCGACTTGTGATGCGCCCTTCGAGCCGCGCGTGGTTCATCCTGAGCCGCCATCCTACTTTGGCCTTCACGGCAAGCGCATCGAAACGGCCAAGCTCGACAATCCGTTGCGAGTTACTGATACTGCGCAGCTTGGCAAGCTTACGACAGAAGGCAAGACAATCTACTATCAAAACTGTTTCTTCTGCCACGGTGACGCACTGGCCGGCGACGGCCATTTCGCCAATGCTTTCTCGCCCATCCCCGCCAATTTCCGCGATGTTGGCACGATCTCAATGTTGGAGGAATCCTTTGTCTTCTGGCGCGTGGCCACGGGCGGCCCGGGTCTGCCCAAGGGCGGCACTCCATGGCTGTCGGCGATGCCTGTGTGGCAGAACTTTCTTACCGACGAGGAAATTTGGCGGGCGATCCTCTACATATACGCTGGCTCCGGTTCTACGCCTCGGACCTGGGATGAGGAGCCAAAGAAATGACTCTGCGCATCCTTCTGCTCGCAACAGTACTGGTCACCTCCGCGTTTGCCACAGCTGCGATCAAGGTCAAGACCGAACCAGTCAAGCCGACGCCGGTCGCGGCCGATCTTGCGACAGGGAAGAGACTCTATCAGCGCTACTGTTCGCAATGCCATGGAGATGAGGGCAAGGGTGATGGGCCCGCCGCTGAATTTGTCTATCCGCGACCGCGTGACTTCACTCTGGCCATCTTCAAGGTTAGGACTACGCTATCCGGTCAGTTGCCAACGGATCATGATCTGTTCCACATTATCAGTGAGGGTCTGCCAGGGACCTCGATGCCGGCATGGAAGAAATATCTTGCCGAAAACGAGCGTTGGCAGCTCGTGCATTACGTCAAATCGTTCGATTCACTTGGGCTGTTCAAGGACGAACCGGCCAAAGAACAGGTAGCCATAGACACGCCGCCCAAGACTACGCCGGAGCTTATCGCCAAGGGCAAGGATCTCTATCGGCAAAAGAAATGTTGGCAATGTCATGGTCCAATGGGACGTGGCGACGGCCCCTCGTCGGCCGGCATGAAAGATGAATGGGGCTTCCCTATCCGGCCGGTGAATTTCACCAAGAGCTGGCGCTTCCGCGGCGGTGACCGCATCGAAGACATCTATCGCACGTTTACCACCGGCTTCAATGGCACGCCAATGCCGTCTTTTGTCGATGCAATTCCGGCAGCCGAAGACCGTTGGGCGCTGGCGGCGTTTGTGAAGAGCCTTGCAAGACCGCAGAAGAATGCGCAGGTGCTGAAGGCTGCCTTTCTCGCCGGCGAGATTCCCGCGGAAGCCCACGCAAAGGAGTGGGAAGGTGCAGGGTTCGTCGACTTCCCGCTGGCCGGGCAGATCATTGTCGCCCCTCGCTGGTTCAAGCCGGTGCATGACGTGATCACAGCGCGTGCGCTCTACAACGACAAGGAAATCGCCATTCTGCTCGAATGGGATGATGGCACTGAAAACAAGGGTGAAGGCAATCCGGCCGATCAGGTGGCATTGCAACTGCCGGCACAATTGACCACTAATGAAAAGCCTTACTTCATCCTCGGCGATGAGAAGCACGCGGTGGACTATTGGCGGTGGAACGCAAAGGATGGATTATCCCGACTTACCGCTACAGGCGCCGCGCACCTGAGCTCACGCGATGCTGGCACGCTTGCCGCGCGCGGTAGCTACAAAGACGGCCAGTACCGGGTTTTGCTGCGTCGACCCATGAAAGGCGCCGACGGCGAGATTTCGTTCGAGCCAGGGCAATTCGTTCCCATCGCGTTTCACCTCTGGGATGGCGACAATGGCGAAGAGGGATTGAAGATGTCTCTGTCGACCTGGTACTACCTGCTCCCGCAACCCGCGACGCCATTAACTGTCTATCTGTGGCCGCTTGGCGTCGGGCTCGTTTTCCTGATCGGTGAAGTCTGGTTGTTGCGCCGCATGCGTCGGAGGCAATCATGAGGGCGCTCGTTCGCACGTTTCTAGCCGTCCTGCTGGTTGGTGCCGTCGGCCTCACGCAGGGACAAGGCAGCGACTGGAAGCGTCTGGATGCCGACGAGCCGGCCCCAGCATTTTCATTGACCGATCAGGACGGGAAGAGCGTGGCCCTCAAGGATTTCCGAGGCAAGGTCACGATCATCACCTTCATGTACACCGAATGCAAGGCCATATGTCCTGTCCTGCCGCAGATTCTGGCACGGGTGGATCAAGCGCTAACGGAGAAGGAGCGCGCAAATGTACGCTTTATCGGCGTAACGATAGACCCCGCTCGCGATACGCCCGCCAAGATGCGCGGCTTCATGCAAACACACGGCCTGTCGCCTTCGCGCTGGACTTTGCTGACCGGGACACTGGGGCAGTTGACCAAGGTCGCTGCCGATTATGGAGTTGTGGTTCGCCCGGATGTCCAGGGTGAGTTGGTGCACAACGCGGTCTATGTTCTCGTCGATCCGAAAGGGCAACTGCGGACTGAGCTTCACGGGTTGTTCATCCCCACCGACGAAACCGTCAAGGCTGTGCGCAGCCTGTTGCCCAAGAAAGGAAGATGAGAATCATGTATCGAAAAATCTATCTCCCACTCGACAATTCCGCTCATTCGCTCCGCGGACTCGATATCGCCATCGACTTGGCTGGGCGGACGAATGCGCAATTGACCGGCAGCCACGTCTATGCTGCCAAGTTGCACGATCGACGCTTCCGCCAGATGGAGGGTGGTTTGCCAGAACCGTATCGTCAGGAAGAGAAGCTCGTTGAACAGCGCGATATCCATGACGATCTGATCTCCCGCGGCTTGCAAGTGATTTCCGATTCCTACCTCGATGTGTTCGAGCAACGCTGCCACGCGGCGGGACTCGCCGGCCAACGCGTTACGCTGGAAGGGAAGAACTGGCAGGCACTGGTTAAAGATATCGGTACGGGTGATTGCGACCTGGTGGTGATGGGAGCACTCGGCCTGGGTACCGTGGAATTCTCTCAGCTTGGCAGCGTTTGCGAACGCGTGGCGCGGCGCATCGATCGCGACCTGTTGGTGGTTCGCGAAGTGGAGCCGGGCGAGGATGGGGCCATTGTTGTAGCGCTGGACGGTAGTCCGCAATCATACGGCGGTCTGATGACAGCGCTGGAATTGGGCAAGCTATTCCAGCGCCCCGTAGAAGCTGTCGCAGTTTTTGATCCGCATTTTCACTACGTAGCCTTCAACAGCATTGCCAAGGTGCTTTCCACAGAGGCAGCCAAGGTTTTTCGCTTTGAAGAACAGGAAAAGCTGCATGAGGAGATTATCGACTCCGGACTCGCTAAAATCTATCAGGGCCATCTGGAAATCGCGACACGACTGGCCAAGGAGCAAGGCGTTGACTTGACTACCAAGCTGCTGGCTGGCAAATCATTCGAGCAGCTGCTGCGTTTCCTTAGGGAGACTAAGCCGTGGCTGATGGTGCTTGGACGTATTGGAGTGCATTCTGAAGTTGGCATGGATTTGGGCAGCGCGACCGAAAACCTGCTGCGCCAGGCCAACTGCAACTTGCTGCTATCAGCCCGCTGCTTCGAGCCGCCGATCGAGCATATCGCCGAGACGACAATGACTTGGACGAATGAAGCCGAAGCCCGGATGTTGCGGGTGCCTGACTTCGTACGTGGCATGGCACGCAGAGCCATAGTCAAACATGCGGCAAAAGAAGGCCATACCGTCGTCACATCGGATGTGATTGACTCCTGTATGTCAACCATTCCGTCTGGAGCCCTGGATCGTTACGCCGAGAAGAACGGCATTCCACGCGACTCTCTCGGCGGTAAGTGCCCATTTGCCCAGAACGCGCAAGAGAGCAACCATACGCCGCAATGGGAGGCATCCGCGTTGGCGATGCTTGAGAGCATCGAGCCGGCTGCGATGCGTGAGCATGCCAGACTGCGGATTGAAAAAATGGCGCGCCGGCAGGGGGTGGCAACCGTCACCAAGGATTTGGTCGAATCTACTTCCCGCACTGTCACGGAGATGATCAGTTAGACGAATATGGCCGCGCCGACGCTGATATCCTGGAACATTACCCGCCGTTGCAATCTGGCTTGCGGGCATTGTTATTTGGATGCTGTGCAGCGTAAGCGCGATGCTGGCGACGAACAAGGTCTCCAGGAAGCGTCCCGCGTAGTCCAAGAAATAGCGGAACTCGCACCTGGCGCAATGCTGGTATTGACCGGAGGCGAACCACTATTGCGCCACGATCTCGAAGACATTGTTTCGCGTGCGGCCGATACGGGACTGATGCCCGTGATCGGCACCAATGGATTGATGCTGGACGAACAGCGCGCGCAACGATTGCGAAAGGCTGGCGCGGTAGGCGTCGGTATCAGCCTGGATTCCGTGTCGTCTAAGTTTCACGATGCCTTGCGTGGCAAATCCGGCGCTTGGGCAGGTGCTATGGCAGGAATGCGGGCTGCTCGCGAAAGTGGTCTCCGGGTGCTAATGCAAACAACCCTGTTCGCTGAGAACCGTGACGAAATTGCCGGCTTCGCTGACCTCGCGACGGACGTGCGTGCCATGGCGCTCAATTTCTTTTTTCTCGTCTGCACCGGACGCGGCGTTACGCAGACTGACTTGACCCCGAGTGCTTACGAGGAATCCTTGCTGGCAATCTTGGACTTGCAGCGAGCCCGCACTGACCTAATGGTGCGCGCTCGCTGCGCGCCCTATGCCCGGAAAATGCTTGGCCTGCATGCCGGTGAGGCAAGCAACGGATACGCTGAATGGTCGAGTGCCTGCCTGGCGGGACGAAGTTACTTGCGCATCGGACCGCAAGGTGACGTTACCCCCTGTCCCTATGTACCGCGTGCGTCGGGGAGTGTTCGCCGTCAGACACTACGGGAGATCTGGGAAACCGGTCCCGATTTTGTTCGATTGCGCGGCGAAATGCCAAGCGGCAAGTGCGGAAAATGTGATTATCGGGTCAGCTGCGGTGGCTGTCGAGCCCGTTCCCTGGCGACATCGGGCGACCTGATGGCCGAGGATAGCAAGTGTACCTACTGCCCAGCTTCGTCAGTCAGCCCTGAGCGCCAACCAATCCGTCAACCAATCGCCGTTGTTTGGACGTTGGAGGCACAGCGTCTGCTTGATCGCATTCCTGGATTCGTCCGCGAAAAGGTCCGACACAATCTGGAAACCAAGGCTCAAGCGGCTGGCGAATTGTCCATTTCGGCGGATTTCATGCGCGCGCACCGTCCCGCATCCCTCCCGTTCGGTCGTCCCGGTTCTGGGACGTGATCTGGCTGGATATCCGTTGTGCAGCAGCTACGGCTGCGTCGATGCATGCCGACGTGGAGACGCCGCCGACATAATTCCCCGTGACTGCTAGCCCCGGATATTCCTCCTCAAGTTCGCGCAAAGCTTCGAGTCTGGTGGAGTGCCCGAGGTCCGGTTGTGGCAGACCGTAGCGCCAGTAGCGCACGCTGTCGAATACCGGATCGCCATGTGCACCGAGCAAGTCGCTGGCCTCGCGCCGCACCAGTGAGATCAATTCGTCGCGTGGCAACTGAGCCAACTCCGGCTGGCGTGCGCCACCGACATAGGCGGTCAGAAGCACTTTGTTGCTTGGTGCGCGATGAGCAAACAATGTCGAAGAGAAGAGCACGCCGAGGATGTTCCTGCGCTCGATCGTTGGCGTCAGCACGCCCAGCCCGTCCAGAGGATGTGCAACCTGCGGGCGCCGATATCCCAGAGCTACGACCGCAAGGGGCGGGTGTTCAATGGTGGCTAATTGTGGTTCGATGTTCGGTGCGAGGGACCCTAGTACCCGGGCGGCTGCATAGGCTGGGAGAGCAACCACAACGCCGTTTACATGCATCGTGGTGGTGCGTGCCTGGTCGCGCATAAGTATCCGGAAACGACCGTCAGGCCCCGGGCGTACTTCTTCGACCCGGATACCTGAAATCAGGCGCTGGCCAAGCGACCGTGCAAGCTGCCGGGGCAATGTCGCCATCCCTTCTCGAAAAGAGAAGAGCATGCGTCGCCGCGGATCGAATCGCGGGTCCAGGCCCGACAACGCTTTTGCCACCACGCCAAGGATCACTGAGCCGTAGCGCATTTCCAGTTGCTTGAGGCGCGGTAGTAGCGCCAGCATGCTGAGATCTTCCGGATTACCGGCGTAGATTCCCCCGATTAGTGGATCGAACACGTAATCCAGCAATTCCCTGCCGAAGCGGCGGCGAACAAACGCGGCGACCGTCTCATCGCGTGGTCCTCGACAGATGAACGGTTCTGCCAGCAGGCGCAAACGCCCGCGCAAGCTGAAAAAGCTGGACGAAAAAAAGGCCACTGGATCCAGAGGCAGCGGATGCACCTTGCCATTGCGCACCAAATAGCGCTGGCGAACCGCATCGCCTTTTTCGATGCGCTGCGCTGACAAACCAAGTGATCCAATCAGCACCTCCGCACCCGCAGCAGGCGAAATCATGCTGTTCGGACCATGTTCCACCAGGAAGCCGTCACGTTGCTCGGTATGGATGCGGCCTCCCGGCTCTGCGCGTCGATCCAGCACCACCACGTCTTGGCCATGGCGCATGAGCTCGTGAGCCGCGGACAGTCCGGATATGCCACCACCGAGTATGGCGACCAAGGATTTCGAAGAGCGTGATTGAGTTTTCACAATCTGAGCAACGCAAGAGCTGTGCCCTGGTTGCGGAAGCGCAATTCTGGCTCCAAACGGTGTATTGCCCTCAAATCAACTGGTCAGTTTTTGTTCGTTCCGGCTGAAATCTTACCGCTGTGCCTTCACGAGTGAGTTGCCGGTAGGCGGCCAACCCATTGCCGGTGATGGGAAAAACTATGTGGCATAGCTATTGCGTAGAGCAGTTTAGTAATTTGTTTTGGCCCCAGGCTTCAGGTTCGGTCTATCGCGCGCAAACGTGAGTACGCCAGCTTCGAAGTTCTGCATTCTCAAGGAGGAAGCGTAATGAAGAAAGTCTTGACCGGTTGTGCCGTCGCATTCGGCGCGTTGTTTGCCACCCATGCCTTAGCTTATGAACCCGGTGCTGTTTCAGCTGGTGGCAAGGTCGTCGGCAAAGTTAGTTTCAAGGGGGCTGCACCTGCACCAAGGAAGGTGGCTATCACCAAGGACAACGCAACCTGCGGAACCGGGGAGCGCGAGATCGTCGAAGTAAATGCCAAGGGTGGAAACCTTGCCGGCGCCGTCGTTTACGTAGCAAAGATAGAAAAGGGTAAAGCGTGGGGAGTGCTAGACGCGCCTGTACTCGATCAAAAAGGTTGCAGATTTGCACCAGACACGCTGGTGGTCAAGAAAGATGCCGATGTGACCGTCCGCAACTCCGACCCGGTGCTACACAACATCCATACATACGAACTCATTGGAGCCGTTCGACGCACCATGTTCAACGTCGGTCAGCCTGACAAGGGTGACATGAAGCAGCCGATCAAGGTGCGCCGTGCCAACGTGGTCAAGATCGAATGTGACGCCCATGACTTCATGCACGCCTGGGCCTACGCCGCTGACAATCCTTATGCCGTTGCAACCAAGGAAGATGGTTCCTTCACGCTCGACAACCTCCCTGCTGGTGACTACGAGATCAAGGCGTGGCATCCGATCTTGGGCGAAAAGAGCGCCAAGGTGACCGTCTCCGCTGGCGGCGCAACAAACGCAGCTTTCGAGTTCTCAAAGTAAATCTTAGGGAGGATGTCCATGAAACATCGCACCATCGCTCGCCTTATCGGCGTGCTGGCCGCCGCGGGTATCGCGACTGGCGCGGCGCTGGCTCAAGCGCCAAATCTACAGCCATTGCCGGAGGCGAAGTACAACAAGGCGCAAGCCGAACTCGGGCGTTATTTCTTTTTCGATGTCCGCATGTCGGGTGATGCGGCTCTGTCCTGTGCCACCTGCCATGACCCGGCCAAGGGGTGGGGTGACGGGGTTCCCCTGGCAGCCGGCTACCCAGCTTCGGAGTACTTCCGCAACGCGCCCACCATCATCAACGCCACTTACAAGAGTCGATTTATGTGGGATGGTCGGCTGGACGGCTCGGATGCAGGGACTTTGGTACGTGACATGATCACCGAGGCGCACACCATGAACTCCGATGCGCGACTGGTCCAGGAGCGTGTCAAACAGGTGCCGGAGTATGTGGCGATGTGGCAGACGGCCGTAAAGCAGGGCGACGATCCGAACGGAATGCGCATCTTCAACATCATCGGCGAATTCATCAAGTCGATTGCCTCGCGCAATGCACCTATCGACAAATTCCTTAAGGGCGACACATCTGCTCTATCCGCAGAAGCCAAAGCCGGCTATGAGGTGTTCACGGGTAAGGGCAATTGCGTCTCGTGCCATAACGGTCCCGTAGGATCGGACGGAAAATTGCACATGACCGGCGTTCCGGAAAATCCGGAGGTGTGGAACACCCCGTTGCGCGCGATCACCATGTTGCGTCACTACTCTACCAGCGGCATGCCGAATTACATGAACGCGCGGATAGACGTAGGCGCCTATGCCATCACCAAGGATAGGCAAGACATCGGCAAATTCAACACGCCGTCAATTCGCGATCTGAAGTACACGGCACCCTACATGCATAACGGGATGTTCGCGACCCTCGACCAGGTTATCGACTTCTATGACAAAGCTGGTGGTGCGGGGTCTGAATTGAAACCTCTGAATCTCGCAGTGGCAGAGAAGCGCGCGCTCAAAACTTTCCTGCTTGAGGCGATGAGCGGTGATCCGGTAACGGTAGATATTCCGAAGCTCCCGGCCTATCAGGTCCGGACGTTCGGCAAGAATTGAGGGACGAGAGCCATGAAACTAGAACCTATTGCAACCCTAATCGCCACCCTTTTGGGCGCAGCCACCGTCGGATTTGCCTCCTTGGTCGGCGCCGCTGGCGGCTTTCCGGCCCTCGGCCCACTGCCGGCACCGTCAATTCCAACGGACAACCCGAATACGCCCGAGAAGGTCGAACTTGGCAAGATGCTGTTCTGGGACAGCCGTCTCGGTGGTGACGCGAGTTCGCCCTGCGTGGTCTGCCACGAACCCTCCAAGGGGTGGGGCGACGCCGGTGAAATTTCCCGCGGCTATCCGGGCACGCAGCACTGGCGGAATTCTCAGACCGTGCTCAACTCGGCTTACTACAACAAACTGTTCTGGGAGGGAAGCGTCACCAGTCTCGAAGGGCAGGCGCCCTCCGCCGCAGAGGGTAACGTGGCTGGCAATGGCGATCCCTCACTGATGGAAATGCGCATGCGTTTCATCCCTGAATATGTCGCACGTTTCAAGAAGGTATTCGGCGCCGACTGGCCGCGTATGTTCCACGCCTACCAGGCCATTGCCGCCTTCGAGCGCACGCTTGTTTCCGATGCGAAAAAAGTGCCTTTCGACCGCTACATGAAGGGCGACAAGAAGGCATTGTCCGACAGCGCCTTGCGCGGCATGGCCGTCTATCACGGTAAGGGTGGCTGCATTCAATGCCACAACGGCCCGCTAGCATCCAACGAGAAGTACTACGCCTTGGGAGTCCCCGAGAACGACGTCTTCAAGAGCGATTCGCTCTATCAGATCACCCATCGCTGGGAGCACTATCAAAAGGGGGTTCAGGAGAAGGACTATCGTGGCGCCGACCTGGATCTGGGTCTGTACTACATCACGAAAAATCCTAAGGACGTGAACAAGTTCCGTACGCCCAGCCTGCGCGAGCTGAAATACACGGCACCCTTTATGCACAATGGCATCTTTTACACCTTGGATGAAGTTGTGGACTTCTACAACAAGGGTGGTGGCACTGGCCCGAATAAGTCCCCGCTGATCAAGCCACTCGGACTCTCCGATACCGAGAAAAAGGATCTCTTGGCGTTCCTGGAGTCCCTGTCCATGGATGAACCGCTGCTAATGGATTCCCCCACGCTGCCGCCCTATGCGGTCATGAAATGAGGAGCAGAAAATGACGCAAACCGTCCAGTTTCAAGATCACCAACATGCGCTTGATGGCACACAAACAGGCGATGAGCGGCAGTGCATGAGCCGGCGCCAGTTTCTGCTTTCCGGCGGCGCCGTTGTGAGTCTCGCGGCACTTCCGGATAGTGTCCTCGGCGCGCCGCTGCATGCGCTCAAGGCTGGCTATGGCAAACAGAAGGTCGGCAAGCTTTCCGCATTAAAGGTCGGCGAAGCGGTGGTCTTCACCTATCCGTATGCCGACGTACGCAACATCCTGGTCAAGCTGGGCACCCCCGGTGGCGGCGGCGCGGGTCCCGACATGGACATCGTGGCCTTCAACCAGCAATGCACCCACATGGGTGGTCCGCTTGAGGGCAGTTACAAGCCGCTGCATCAGGCGCTCGGCCCCTGTCCCTTGCACTTGACCACTTTCGACCTGACCCGGCACGGTATGGTGATTTCCGGTCATGCGACCGAAAGCCTGCCACAGATCGTCCTGGAAGTTCAAGGCGACGATATCTACGCCGCCGGCGTAATGGGGCTTATCTACGGCTACGCTGCCAACACTGGCCGCGCCTGAGGAGAAAATAAATGAACAATCTCTGGACTTCCAAAGTATCACCCCAGTTGCCCGAGCCGGTAAAAGCCGTCGATCGCGTGCCGCTCCCGCCCAAGAACGCCGAAGTATTGACCACTGCTTGCGACTATTGCACGGTCGCCTGCGGCTATAAGGTCTATCGCTGGCCGGTCGGGAAAGATGGCGGCGGGAAGGCACGCGATAACGCAATGAAATCGGATTTCCCGCACCAGAACATCATGGGTGTATGGGCGAGTCCCGCGCAACATACTGTTGTCAGCCACAACGGCAAACCGCATCATGTCATCGTTGTGCCGGACAAGGATGCGACCGTGGTGAATGTAGGCGGGAATCATTCCATCCGCGGCGGTACCTTGGCACAGAAGTGTTTCAACCCTGAGACACGCACACGGGAACGTTTGCAGCACCCGATGATCCGGGTCAATGGCAAGCTTACGCCGGTACCCTGGGATCTCGCGACCGATGTCATGGCGGATATCTCCAAGTACATCATCGCCAAGCACGGAGAGCATGCCTGGGCGATCAAGATGTACTCATACCAGTATTTCGAGAATACCTACGCGATTACCCGGCTGGGCATGACCAGTATCGGCACGCCATCCATCGCGCCTCACGACAAGTGTGCTAACACCAACGACGCCACGGGCCTTGACGACGCGGGTATCGATTCTTTTGCCGCCAGCTACCAAGACTGGGCCGACTGCGAAGTCGCTTTCCTGTCGGGCGTCGATCCCTATGAAACCAAAACCACGTTATTTACCTCCTGGATGATGCCGGGCGACAAGAAATTCATCTTCGTCACCCCGCACAAAACAATGGGCGTCGCTTGGGCGCTGGCGCAAGGCCGCGGAATGTGGCTGCCGATCATTCCCGGCACCGATACGGTGCTGCACAATGCCATCGCCCGCATCATCATCGAGAATAAGTGGCAGGACCAGGAGTTTATTGACAAGTGGATCGCCAACCAATGGGAAGTCGACCAGGGCTACGGCCGTGGCACCCGCAACACGGGCTGGCAATGGCGCACCACATGGGGTACCTGGCAGAGTGACTGGGCGGATTACCAGAAGTTCATCCTGGGCGCCGAGGAAAGCAAACTCGACGTGGCCGCCAAGATGACCGGCCTCGATCCGGATGATATTCGCAAGGCCGCTGAGTGGATAGCAAAGCCGGTCAACGGGAAACGGCCGAAAGCATCCTTCATGTTGGAAAAGGGTAACTACTGGACCAACAACTACATGAACACGACATCATTCGTGTCGATGGGCCTGATTTGTGGCGCCGGAAATCGAGTAGGTCGCGTGATCTCGCGTGGCGGCGGCCATCAACGGGGCATGGTTTCGGCCGGTGGCGGTTCGGGCTGGCTCAATCCCGAAAAATACCCCGGCCGACGCAAGAAGGACTTCAACCTTGATCGTTGGGTAATGGCCGGCGAGGTCAAGTTCGCGTGGGTATTCGGCACCACCTGGATTGCCGCCATGATGGGCTCACAGACCCTGGCGACGAAAATGATCGAACAGACTCGCGGCAATGCCAACCAGATTACCAGTCTCGATCGCGCTGCAATTTTCGATACCCTGAAGAAGCGGGTGGATAGCGGCGGCATGGTACTTGTCGATTCGGACATCTATCCGGTCGAACCGATCAACACAGAGATCGCCGACATTGTTCTGCCCGCCGCTACCTGGGGCGAGGACAATTTCACCCGTTGCAACTCAGAACGACGCCTGCGTCTCTATTCGAAGTTTTATGATGCACCCGGCGAATCCAAACCCGACTGGTGGGCCGTACAACAGTTCGCCAAGAAAATGGGATTCGAGGGTTACAACTGGAAGAACTCGAATGACGTCTTCGAGGAGGCAGCGCGCTTCTCCCGTGGCGGCGTACTCAACTACCATCCTCTAGTGATGGAAGCCAAGAAGAAAGGTGTCAAGGCGCAAGAACTGCTGCGTACCTACGGAACCACTGGTATCCAGACACCGATCCGGGTCCGGGATGGAAAATTGGTCGGTACCGTGCGCCTCCACGACCCCAACAACGACTGGGGCGAAATGGAGCAAGCGGAAGTGCAGAGCCCCTTCATGTACGCCTTCAATACGCACTCCGGTAAGGCGATTTTGTTGAAGAGCCCGTGGAAGTTCGGCGGCTGGATACAGTTCTACGATGCGGTCAAGCCCCGACCCGAGAAAGGCGAAATATGGGTCACCAACGGTCGTGTCAATGAGACGTGGCAGTCAGCCTTCGACGACCTGCGCAAGGCGCACCTGAACCAGCGTTGGCCGTGGCCACCGATCTTCATCAATCCAGTCGACGCGAAGCCCAAGGGCATCGAATCAGGAGACTTGGTAAAGGTCCACAATGATACGGTCTACATCCAAACCGGCCAACCCCAGGGAGTCAAGGACCCGGACCTGTTCTTCAACAACCTACTGAAAGACGGCCATATTCAGATAACCGAAGGTGGTTTCACCGCTGTGGCAATTGTGTCGGACGAAATGCGCGCGGGAGTCGCCATGGCAAGCTTCAATTTCCCTGGTGCACCGGCCAACGCCGTGGTATCCGCAGTGCCAGACCCGGTTACCAACAATTATCGCTACAAGCTTGGTCGCGGAACGCTAACGAAGGTCAGCGAGTCGCCATTCAAGCACAGCTTTACCGCGATGAGCCTGAAGCCGAGACCAATCGTGTAATCGACTATTTACGGCACGTTGCCTACTAGCTTCGTTACAGGCCGGCGTTAGCCGGCCTGATTCCTCCCGAATGCGTTCCTACAATGAGAATCTCGTGACTGCCCTGACTGACGGGTTCGGACGCCGGGTTGATTATCTGAGGCTCTCGGTCACCGACCGGTGCGATCTGCGTTGCAGTTATTGCATGCCCGAGAAGTTCAAGGATTACAGAGAACCCGAACACTGGCTCAGCTTCGATGAAACTGAGCGCCTCCTGTCGGTATTTGCCCGCCTGGGACTGAAACGAATTCGGCTGACAGGCGGAGAGCCTCTACTGCGCAAGAACCTCCCGGAGTTGGCGCGCCGCCTTTCCAGTTTGCCTGGAATCGATGATCTTTCGCTATCGACGAATGGCACGCAGTTGGAAAAATATGCTGGCATATTGCGACGGGCGGGCGTCACCCGGCTAAACGTCAGCCTCGATTCCCTTGACCGCGCGCAAGTCCATGCGATCAGCAAACGGGATGTCCTACCGCAGGTGCTAGCGGGTCTCGATGCGGCAAGAAATGCGGACTTCCGCCTGGTCAAGATCAACATGGTCGCAATGTCGGCAACCACCGATGATGAGATCGATGCGATGACCGCCTATTGCCTCGATCGTGGTTTTGTTCTGCGCCTCATAGAAACCATGCCAGTCGGCGAGGGTGGGAGGAAAACCGGCTTTCTGGATTTGCGTCCGGTGCAGGAACGCCTCCGTCGGCGCTTTGGCCTTGTGGATGGCGTGGTTCCCGGTGGCGGTCCGGCGCGTTACCTGGTGTCGCCCGACGGTTCGTTCCAGATCGGTTTCATCACGCCGATCAGCCAACATTTTTGCGACACCTGCAATCGCGTCCGCCTTGGTGTCGATGGCATGCTGTATCTGTGCCTAGGCCAGAACAACACCGTCGATTTTCGCGGGTTGATGCGCGGCGGCGGTTCGGATGCAGACATTGAAGAGGCGCTGCTGGCCGGATTACGCAATAAGCCTAGGAGCCACGACTTCAATGGGCGTCCGAAGCAGCTTCTGCGTGTAATGTCAGCGACTGGCGGTTGAGTTCGTAAGTTCTCCCGTCAAAGATTCCGATAGACCGGTGTGCACGCGATGGCGGTCGTCCGCGCCAGCTTCGTCAATGACTCTTCCTTGCTGCGGTTTAGTCCAACGCCATACATGAGACAGTGAGATCAACTTACCATAGGGCCGGTTCTCCCCCGTTTGCAGCCATATGCGGCTTTTCGAGCTTCGGGAGTAGGGGTCGATAATGACTATTCATTGAGTTGCGCAAGATGGCTACGCAATCCTTCGTACCCGCCTTTGAGCGGCCGAACAGAGCTAAAGCCCATACCTATCAACTTCGTTGCTGCGCTCACCGCGGTAGCGTCCCCGGGGCAAGCGCAAAAGGTCACGATCTGATGATGCTTTGTCAATCCGACAACCACACCGGGCAAACTGTCCAAATCAGCCGGGGTCGCTCCCGCGATGGAGCCGGCTTGAGAGATTGTGGTTCCGCCGCGAAGGTCTAGCAGAAGAAGAGGTGTACTTGATTGGAGTATTGCGACTAGATCCTCCGGCAAGATGTGAGGTATCGCGGCCATCCGTTCAAAACGATACTTCTGCCAGAACTTCCATCCCAGCCAAAGGACGACAGCGATAACGAGGGCACCAATCGCTTCGGTCGCATGCTGGTTGATGGCATCGAGAGACGCCTGTATCTTTTCACGTAGGTACCAGCCCGCGCCGATCGCGATTGCCGCCCACAGCCCTGCGCCAAGACCGGCCGCTGCAATGAAACGGAGAGGCGACATCCGGAGCGAACCGGCAATAGGAGGGGCGACGATTGAGAAACCCGGAACGAACTTGGCGATCACGAGAGACCACACGCCCCACCGAATGAATCGCGCCTCGGTCTCCGAAACACAAGAACCCGGATTGATCGACAATCGGCAAAGTCCAGATAAAACCCGATAGCCGAAGACTCGCCCAGCCTGATACCAAAGCAAGTCGGCGGTCACCGATGCCAGCACAGCCGCGGTTACCAACTTCGCGAGTCCTGTCGACGACAATGTGAGGCTTCCTGCGACCATAAGCGTCGGGACCGCCGGCACCGGCAGACCCACCTGTTGCAACAGCACATTCACAAAGACAGCCCAACCCGGGTTGTCTCTGATGGCTTCAATTATTTGGGCGGCGTTCATCGGAGGCATCTTGGATTGTCTTCACACTACCCTGATTTCCGCTTGCTGTCGAAGTCCCAGTATGGTTCCGGGCCGAAGCGCTCGGCGAGGAAATCGATGAAGCTACGTACCTTTGGGGGCAGAAATTTTCGATGGGGATACACCGCAAATACCGTGAGGTGATCGGTTTCCCAATCCTCGAGAATCGGCACCAGTTTTCGCTGCCGCAGCGCCTCATACAACAGAAAAGTCGGGTGCAATATCACACCGAGACCCTCGCTCGCTGCATTGACCAGAATGTCCCCATTGTTGCCACGGAGGTTGCCCGACACCCGGACCTTTTTTACGGTGCCCTTGCGTTTGAAGTGCCACTCGTTGCCGAGACTCCAATAGGCGTATGAGAGGCAGTTGTGGGACACCAGATCCTCCGGTGATTTTGGCATACCGTTTTTCTTCAGGTATCCGGGCGAGGCACAAGTCAGCATCCGCGCCGGCGTGAGCTTGCGCGCAACCAGCCCCGGGTCGATTCTCGTCGCAACGCGGATGCCCAAGTCAAACCCCTCCTCGACGAGGTCCACCACGCGATCGTTCAGCGTGACATCAATCTGCACACCAGGATTCCGTTGCAGATATTCGGTGATCGCCCAGCCTAGGTGATGAACGCCAAAAGTCACTGAGGAAGTGACTCGCAAGGTTCCCCGCGGGATCGATGCCTCTTGAGCCACAGAGGATTCCGCTTCCTCGATCATCGCCAGCACCTGGGTGGCGCGCTGGTAATAGTCGGACCCGGCTTCCGTAAGCGACAGCTTGCGTGTCGTCCGGTTGAGCAGCCGCACCCCAAGATGTTCCTCAAGCTGGGCGACATAACGCGTCGCCATCCCTCGCGACAAATCAAGCTTGTCGGCCGCACCGGCAAAGCTTCCGGCATCCACCACGGCAGTGAATACCCGCATCCCCGCGACAATATCGATCGCCATGATTGTTCTAAATAAGTAAACAGAGAATTGTCATTCTGCTGGTTTATTCCTTCATTCGCAACTGATTAAATGCCGCCATCTGATGCCGGAATCGTTCCGCCACAGACCTTACACTCAAAGGAGATAGCAACCATGACAAGCATTGCAATGAAAGCGATTCCCACGATTTCCAGCTCGGCAACGCCCAATGCCGCAACCCTGAATGACTGGTCGGCCCTTGCGGGTCGTGTCGCGCTGGCTGTCCTTTTCTTATGGTCGGGCTACGGCAAGCTGGTCTATATGGACGGCAACGTCGGCTACATGAATGCCTATGGCGTGCCCGCCGCGAACTTGCTGATCTGGCCGGCGCTCCTGGCAGAGCTGGTCGGTGGCACCATGATTCTCATCGGCTGGAAAACCCGCTGGGCGGCACTCGCGCTGGCACTCTTCACGCTTCCGGCGACCTTCATATTTCACGCCTACTGGGGCGTTCCGGCAGACCAGGTGATGAACCAGCAGATCCACTTCCTGAAAAATGTGGCGATCATCGGCGGATTGCTTTCCGTGTTTGCCCACGGGTCAGGCCGCTACGCGGTCGACTGACCGCCTGACGCAAGTTTCAACCGCCTCTCATACCAACGTCGTTCCAGAAAGCTGATGCCATGAAGCTACCCACTCTCTTTTTGTCCCACGGGTCGCCGATGCTAGCGATCGAGGATAGTCCTGCGCGCCGCTTCTTGATGAATTTGGGAAAGACTTTGCCCCGGCCAGAGGCGATCCTGGTGGCATCAGCGCACTGGGAGGCGGTTGGTGGCTTTGCGGTGACCCTCGCCCCGCGTCCGGAAACCATCCATGACTTCGGCGGGTTTCCAGAAGCCCTGTTCGAGATCGAGTATCCGGTGCCGGGGGCGCCCGAAATAGGGTCCAGTGTGGCCGAACTACTTGAACAGGCCGGGGCTTCGGTCAAGCGCAGCGAAACTCGGGGACTCGATCATGGCGCCTGGGTTCCGCTAAGCCTGATGTATCCGGAAGGCGATATTCCCACCGCACAGGTTTCCCTGCGTCGTGGCGGTTCGCCGGCTGAACATGAGCAGCTCGGCAAGACCTTGTACAAGCTTCGCGGGGAAGGCGTATTGGTGATCGGATCAGGGTCCATAACCCACAACCTGCATGCCTACCGAGGTGCCTCAATGGTAGCGGAGGTCCCCACCTGGGTGAGCGAGTTTGGAGATTGGATCCATGCTGGACTCCAAACGAACCAGCGTGAGGCGCTTCTGGACTACCGACACCAGGCGCCCTATGCAGTGCGCAACCATCCTACCGAGGAGCACCTCTTACCGTTGTTTGTCGCCATGGGCGCAGCCGGTGACCAACCGCAGGCCGAGCGCCTGCATGCCAGTTATGAATATGGCGTGCTGGCAATGGATATGTATGCTTTCTCATAGCAACCGGGCTGCCGGTCGATGCCAGGCGGGCACTTGAAAGGGACTAATATCCACTGAGCAACCGTTGTCGCGGGGGGCGCATCCGTGCCACTTCACAAACTGTCGCAAGATCGTTAACCACAATAGGAGATTTCCATGTCAAAAGTCCTCGTTCTCTATTACTCAAGCTACGGTCATATTGAAACCATGGCGCAGGCAGTCGCCGAAGGAGCCCGCTCGGCGGGCGCCACAGTTGATGTCAAGCGGGTGCCCGAAACAGCCCCGGCAGAGGTCGCGAAAGCCGCTCATTTCAAGGTCGACCAGGCTGCCCCGGTGGCGACCGTGGCGGAACTGCCCAATTACGACGCAATCATCGTCGGCTGCCCGACCCGGTTTGGCCGCATGCCTTCGCAAATGGCCAGCTTTCTCGATCAGGCAGGCGGACTGTGGGCGCGCGGCGCCTTGAATGGCAAGGTTGGCGGCGCTTTCACTGCGACCGCCACTCAGCATGGCGGACAGGAGGTCACGTTGTTCTCGGTGATCACCAACCTGATGCATTTCGGCATGGTCATCGTCGGGCTGCCCTACAGTTATCAGGGCCAGATGACGGTCGACGAAATCGTCGGCGGCAGCCCCTACGGCGCGACGACGATTGCCGGCGGCCAGGGTCAGCGTCAGCCGAGCGCAATGGAACTCGACGGGGCGCGCTTCCAGGGCAAGCTGATCGCCGAGACCGCCAACAAGCTGTTCAGCTGAGCCAGCACGCCGCATCCAACCCCCTCTCTTGCTTCGCGACGGATTGCAGTCTGATAGGCCTTCGTGAAGCACTTGGGACTTGAAACTACGATGGGAAAAGAGAAGCCACAGGCCAAGAAATAGAAGTGGGAAATCAAATCGAAGAGCGATCTGAAAGCGGCCCCTCCACCGTGCTCCATATCGGGGAGGAGATGACCGTTGTGGTCAGTCGCCGTGGCATTGAGCCATCACCACCGATAACGCTTCCAATGGGTTCGGTAAAGATCGCGAAGCACTTCAACCACAA
>Ga0163199_1000451_pt1 | contig 26047 bp, 23 predicted proteins | sample PL_2010_150m_FD_113537 | JGI IMG/M metagenome (GOLD analysis project Ga0163199, IMG submission 113537) | Freshwater microbial communities from Powell Lake, British Columbia, Canada to study Microbial Dark Matter (Phase II) - PL_2010_150m | ecosystem: Environmental > Aquatic > Freshwater > Lake ...
CGATTATTGTGTGCAGACAACGCAGCACTGATTATCAGCTTTTTTTATCGCGTCTTTATCCAGCCGAATTGCCGCTCGCTGCGGCAGAACGAGCTGGCCGAAAAACTCGAGGACCTGTTATTCCACTTACGCCAGGTGCATGGGGATAGTGCCTATCCGAAAACCGCAAAAGCCTATTTAACGGATTGGACCAATGGCGACAATGCCTTTTTGCGAAAATACTATACGCCGCAAAGTGATGAGCCCGAATTTGATTTAACGCCGTCCAGCGAAAAAGCCATCGAATGGTTGCGCAGCCTGGAGCAAAAGCAATTTATCGGCACTGAATCGCGGCTGTTGACCGTTTTTGAGTTGCTGGAAACCATTTTGCAAACCACGCAGACCGATCCTAATCAGCGCATTGCCGAACTGGAACGGCAAAAAGCCGCTATCGAAGCAGAAATCGCCCGCTTACAGCAAGGCGCGGTATTGAGTTACGATCCGCGGCAAGTCAAGGAACGCTTTTATCAACTGGAAGACACCGCGCGCGGCCTATTGATGGATTTTCGCCAGGTCGAAGAAAACTTCCGCCAGCTCGACCGTCATACCCGCGAAAAAATCGCTGTCAGCATCAAAAACAAAGGCGAATTACTGGACGAAATCTTCGGCGAACATGACGAAATCGGCGATTCCGACCAGGGCAAAAGCTTTCGCGCATTTTGGGGCCTGTTAATGTCACCCGCGCGGCAAGAGGAATTTAATCGCTTGATCCAGCAGGTATTGGCGTTGGAAGACGTGCAGGCCTGTAAGCCTGATGAATTATTGCCGAAAATGAAATTCCACTTGCTGGAGGCCGGCGAAAAAGTCCGGCGCACCAGCTCCAGCCTGGTCGAACAACTGCGCCGTTACCTGGATGATCAAGTCTGGCTGGAAAACAAGCGCATCATGTCGATTATCCGGCAACTGGAAAAAAACGCCATCGCGATTAAGCAGACACCGCCTGCCCAGCGCGGTTTTATTTTTCTTGACGATGTCAAAGCGCACATCCGCTTACCGCTGTCGCAGCCTTTATTCAGGCCGAGCAGCCGCCCCGTTATCAGCACCGAAGCGCTGGAAACCGGCGCGGCCGAATTTGTCAGCGACCTGCTTTACCGGCAGCATTATGTTGATGCCGCCGTTTTGCAGGCGCGTATCCGCAAGGCCCTGCAAGCACAAGCGCAAGTCACGTTGGAAGAGGTTTGCAGGCAGCATCCGCTGGAAAAAGGGCTGAGTGAATTGGTCGCTTATATCCAGTTGGCTTGTCAGGATAATAATGCAACGATTGATACCGACCAGGACGTTGTTATTGATTTGCAAAATGCCGATGGGACGATGATATCGGCCAGGGTGCCTAAGGTTATTTTTACGCGCTGAATTTTCAATGAATAAAGGAGTATAGTTTCATGCGATTATATCCCCCGCTTTTCATACCAATGAGGTGCCTATGCGACATCAAACGACGCCCACCATTGATGATAATTTATTTGCGGAAGCGGCTAAAGTCGTTGCCATTGAAGATAAAAACCGATTGGCAGAGATGGCGTCGACGGAATTGATCCAGAATCATCAAGCGGCTAAAAAACGGGGCATTAGGGAACGGGTCTGCAAAATCGCTATTGATTATGATTATAAAAAACTCCGTATTGGTGAGTAATAGCTGCTTGAATTGATAAAATAATTTAAAAACACAAAAACCATGACTGATCCCGAACATTCCTCAAACCTCTCCCCCGTCGTCATTAACCTGCTCAAAGGCATCGTCTTCCGTGATCAACAACCGCAATTATGGCAGGATTTACTGGATTTACAGGCGCAGGTGATCGATTACGTCGCCGTTTTGGGGCTGGAATTACAGATGGATGACAGCGAAGGTTATGCGTGGCTGATTCAGCAAGCGCCCGATGAAGCAGAGAAAAACCCGCTGCCGCGCTTAATCCAGCGGCGGCCTCTAAGTTATTTGGTAAGCTTGTTATGTGTGTTGTTGCGTAAGAAAATGGCCGAAGCCGATGCGTCGGGCGCTGACACGCGGGTAATCGTGTCAAGACAGGAATTGCTGAATGCCATGCTGGTGTTTATGCCCGAAAAAAGCAACGAGGCGAAAATTGACGAGCAAATTAATGCCACGATCAATAAAGTGATCGAACTGGGTTTTTTACGGAAACTGCAAAAGGATAGCGAACACCTGGAGATCCAGCGCTTCTTAAGTGCGCTGGTCGATGCCGAATGGACGGCGTCGTTAAATGAAAAATTAACTACCTACCAAGAACATGCAAACCGGACGGCTTGAATTGGATTTTATTGATGATGATCGCCTGGCGGGATTTCGCCTGCACCGATTTGAACTGTTTAACTGGGGAACGTTTAACAAGCATACCTGGCAAATTAATCCCGAGGGACGTTGTGCATTATTAACCGGTGACATCGGTTCGGGAAAATCGACGCTGGTCGATGCGTTGACGACGTTATTGGTTCCCGCGCAAAAAATCACTTACAACAAGGCGGCCGGAGCGGAAGGCAAGGAGCGTAATTTGACGTCATATATTCGCGGTCATTACAAAAGCGAAAAAGACGAAGAAAAACTATCGGCGCGGCAAGTCGCGTTGCGCGATCACAATAATTACAGTGTATTGCTGGGCTATTTTTATAACGCCGGTTACGACAGCAAGGTCACGCTGGCGCAGGTTTTCTGGTGTAAAGAAGAGGCCGGTCAACCGGAACGGCTTTTTCTGATCAGCAGCGATGAACTGTCCATTCGTGCGGATTTTTCGCAGTTTGGCAATGATTTGTTGCTGCTGAAAAAGCGTTTAAGGCAGCGTAAAAATACCGAGTTATTCGACAGCTTCAATCAGTATTCAGCAGCGTTTCGCCGTCGCTTGGGGATCGAAAGCGAGCAGGCGCTGGAGCTGCTTTATCAAACCGTGTCGATGAAAGCGGTAGGCAATCTGACCGATTTTGTCCGTCAACACATGCTGGAAGAGCCGCCCGTGCAAGAGCGCGTTACGTCGATTTGCCGCGAGTTCGATAATCTTAACCGGGCGCACGAGGCGGTTTTAAAGGCTAAGGCGCAGTTAACCCTGTTGCAGCCGTTGTTGGCCGATGTGGATAGCTATCGGCAGGTCCAGCAGCAATACCATGATAAAACGCGTTGCCGTGATGCCTTGGATGCTTATTTTGCGGCCCATAAAGTCGATTTATTAATGCAACGCATTAGCCAGCGCGAACTGGAGCGCGAAAAACAGCTACGACGATTAGCACGGCAACAAACGGAGTTGCTGGAATTACGCGAGCGCCAACACCAACACCAGCTTAAACAAAGCATTGACGACAATGGCGGGCGACGTCTGGCGGCGTTACAGGCTGATATGGATCGCCTGCACGCCGTGCAGCAACAGAAAAAACAATCGGCGCAACGTTACCAGGGTTTTTGCCGGCAATTAGCGCTACTGCAGGCTGGCGATGGCGACAGTTTTCACGACATTCGTTTACAGGCGGAGCAGTTGCTCGGCCAACTTGAGCAGCAGCAAGCCGATACCGATAAAGAAAAAATAGATGTCACGATTGAGCGCAATCGTTTAAATCAGCAAGCCCGGCAATTAGTCGAAGAACTGGACTCCTTAAAAGCACGGCGCAGCAACATCTTTTCGGCTAACCTGCAAATCCGCCGGCAGCTTTGCGAGACGATAGGGGTTGTCGCTGAAGAACTGCCTTTTATCGGCGAATTAGTCAAAGTCGATGACAACGAAACAGCCTGGGAAGGTGCGATTGAACGCGTCATGCACAACTACGGTTTGAGTCTCCTGGTTGCTGATGAACATTATCAAAGAGTCGCACATTATGTCGATCGCACGCATTTAAAAGGTCGGCTGGTGTACTTTCGGGTCAGGGCGACAAACGAGCATTTTAAAACGCCCGCAACGCGATCCCTGTTTCATAAAATACGCATTAAAACCGACAGCGGCTTTTATGACTGGTTGGCAAAGGAAATTGCCGAGCATTTTGATTATTATTGCGCGGCTGATTTAGACGAGTTTCGCAGGCAACCCAAAGCGATTACCCAACAAGGACAAATAAAAAGCAGTGCATCACGTCATGAAAAAGATGACCGCCACGCGCTTAATGACCGCTCACGGTTTGTCCTAGGCTGGGATAATCGCGCCAAAATTGCAACCCTGGAACAGCAACTGGATGCTGTTTCTCAACAGGGTTTAATCTGTATAGAAAAGCTAGTCGTTTTAGATAAGCGTCTGGACGTGTTAAAAACACAACGTGACCAAACCCTGCGCTTGCTCGATATTGAAAACTTTGACGGCATAGACTGGCAAACCGTCACGAAAAAAATTGACGATATGCTGGAGGAAAAGCGTCAAATCGAGCAGGATTCCGACATCCTCAAGCATTTGCAGCGCCGGCTGGAAGAGACGGTGAGCCAATTACGCGAACAGGAAGTAAGGCTTGAAGTCTTGATTAAAGACAGCGGCAAGCTCGAAGCGAATATTGATGCGGACAAACAGTTGTTGCAAACCAGTACACAGGTATTAAATGCATTAGACGAAAAGGAACGGCTTGTCAGTTTTGCTAAACTGGCGGAGATGCAGCAGCAGGCTTTGCCTGATGTGATTTTGACCATTGTCTCCTGTGACGATCATCAAAGCACGCTACGTAAATGGCTGCAGCAACGGATGAATAATGACAGCGATAAAGCCAACCGCCTGCGGGAGCGCGTTATTATGCAAATGCAAAATTACCTCAGCCGCTACAAACTGGAAGCACGCGATGTTGATGCCGGCCTGGACGCGGCCGGCGAATTTGCCGATATGCTGAACAAGCTGGAACAGGAAGATTTGCCGCGTCATGAACAGCGTTTTCATCTGATGCTCAAGGAGGGTACGATACAGAAAATTGCGATGTTTCAAGCCAGGCTGGATAAAGAGCGGCAGGAAATTGAAGACAAATTAAAAAAGATCAACAGCTCCTTGAATGCGATTGACTATAACGTCGGGACTTATATCACGCTGCTTTGCGAGCGTTGCAATGACCAGGAAATCAGGCAGTTTCAACACGACCTCAGGGCGTGCCTGTCCGATACCCTCAGCGGTGATGATGTGTTATACGGTGAACACAAATTTCATCAGGTAAAAAAAGTCATCGACCGCTTTAACGGCCGGGAAGGTTTTACCGATGCCGACCGTAAATGGGCGCGCAAAGTCACCGATGTCAGAAACTGGTTTATTTTTTCCGCGTCCGAACGCTGGCGCGAGGACCATCAGGAAAAGGAATATTATTCGGATTCGGCGGGCAAATCCGGCGGCCAAAAAGAAAAACTCGCGTACACGATTTTGGCCTCGGCGTTGGCGTATCAATTCGGCCTGCAATGGGGCGAAACGAGGTCGCGCAGTTTTCGTTTCGTCATGATTGATGAAGCCTTCGGGCGCGGCTCCGATGATTCGGCGCGTTACGGTCTGGAATTGTTCAATAAGTTAAACCTGCAATTGCTGATCGTGACGCCGTTACAAAAAATTCATGTCATTGAAAATTATGTTAAAAGCGTCAATCTGGTGCATAACGAAGGCGGTAATAATTCGATGTTGCGTAATTTGACGATCGAAGAATATCGTCAGGAAAAACAGGCGGCTTCGTTCCCGGATTCCCGCGCGGGAGAGATGGTTTCCGGCCGATTGAATAACGTATAAGCTATCCAGATAAGCAGACGACGCGTCGTGCGCCCTTAGCTCCTACAGAAAAATGTCTACTCTATTCATTACCCCCAAAGAACTCAAAATCCGCGCGGAAAAAATCTGGCGACGCGGTGAGCTGCATAAAGCCTGGTTATTGGATGAGCCCTTGTTCCCGGTCGCGATAGGCTTACCGGCTATCCCGGCAAAAGCCTTATTAAATCAATTCAGCGAAGTGCAGGAGGCAGTTTCCGTGTTGCGCCAGGATAGTCGCAAACAAGGCTATCAGCTTAATGACAAAACCGTTAGTCATCGGCAGTTGGGCGAACAAAAAATACCCGCCGAGCAGGTTTTCGCGACGGCAGCGGATTTTTTGCGTTATCTCGGCAAAATACAGGCGTTTGCCCAGTTTCAAAGCCTTGCTCAACAGACATTGAGCTGTTATCCGCAGTTAAAACCCTGGTTGTTGCGTTATCCTTTCAAGCTGATGACTCATGCCGCTGTCTGGCCGCAAGTTTTGGCGGTTTGCCAATATCTTGAGCAGCATCCGCGTCCCGATTGTTATATACGCCAGCTTGATATTGCCGGAGTCGACACCAAATTCATTGAAACGCATAAAGGCCTATTATCGGAGCTGTTGGAGCGGATTCTGCCGGAAACCGCCAGAGATTCTACGATCACGGGCCAGAGTAATCACGGCTTTGAACGCCGTTATGGCTTGCGCTATGACCAGCCGTCTGTGCGTTTGCGGATTCTGGATAAAAATCTTGCCGTTCACGGCCTGACCGATTTGACCTTGACATGGGATGAGTTTAAGCAATGGCAATTACCGGTGCCGGTTAAAACAATCTTTGTTGTAGAAAATAAAATCAACGGCTTGGCGTTTCCCTATTTTCCGGCGTCCATCGTGATTTTCGGTTTGGGTTATGCCGTGGATTTACTCGTTGATGCCTGTTGCATGCAGGCGGAAAGGATTTTTTATTGGGGTGATCTGGATACCCACGGTTTTGCGATGTTGTCACGGTTGCGTAAGTTTTTTCCGCAAGTCGCATCGTTACTGATGGATGAGCAAACTCTGGACGCTTTTGAATCCTTATGGGTAAGCGAGCCCTTGACGAGTTCCCGGCAAGGTGCGCCGGCTTATTTAACAGGGCAGGAGCAGGCTTTGTTTGAACGTTTAAAAAACACACTCATTCGTTTGGAACAAGAACGTATTGCGTTCAGCTATCTGACAAATCGCTTAAATGCACTGTTATCCTGCGAAGGCTGACGGTCCCATAGTTATGTCGTTGTCCTGCAAATTTTTCCAACTAAAGGGAAAAGCCGTGTGGTCTATGGCATAATAAAGAACTTTTTATTTATTTAATGATTAACAACTGAGGACAATCATGAGCTTCTTTATCTCTGACGCACTAGCCGCAGCAACTCCTGCGGCCCAACAACCCGGTCTTGAAGGGATGTTGTTTCCATTGGGCATTCTGGTATTTTTTTACTTTTTATTTCTGCGTCCGCAATCAAAACGCGCCAAGGAAAAGAAAGAAATGATTGCCGCAGTAACTAAAGGTGCCGAAGTGGTCACTTCCGGGGGGATTCTGGGTAAAGTCGTCGATATGGATGATAATTTTTTAAAAATTGAAATCTGTGACAACACCTTCATTCAGGTGCAGCGCCAAAGCATTGAGACCATGATGCCGAAAGGAACGTATAAAGCGATAACTAAAAAAGTAGTTAATGTTTCTAAATAATAACTCGCAGCTAATCGCTGTTAATGCAAAGACGCGGTTTAAATTGTCGGAATAACACATGCAAAATCATTTCCCACTCTGGAAAAATAGTTTAGTTTTGATCGTTTTTGCGATCGCGCTGGTTTACGCATTACCCAATTTGTATGGTGAAGATCCTTCTGTACAGGTGTCATCTACCCATGCCGAAAAAATGGGCCGGGACAAGGCAACCGAAATCGAGTCTGCCATTAAAACGGCCGGCGTTGCAGTCAAGGAATTTGAATTTAAAGACGGCCGTGTTTTGGTGCGGCTTTCAAATACCGATGATCAGTTGAAAATAGCCGATCTGCTCAGGGATAAAATGGGTAGCGATTATACGGTTGCGTTAAATCTTGCCCCGACAACGCCCGCTTGGTTGCAGGCCATAGGCGCCGATGCCATGTATCTGGGTCTGGATTTGCGCGGCGGCGTGCATTTTCTGCTCGAAGTGGATATGGATGCTGCGGTCAAACAAGCCGAAGAGCGTTATAACGATGATATGCGTTTGGCGTTAAGAAACGAAAAAATCCGTTATCAGTCTGTTGCTAAAGACAGTGGCTATATTAAAGTCAAACTGAAAGCGGCGGAGGATAAACCGGCGTTATTGGCCATGTTGGGCAAAGATTTCAGGGCGTTAGATGTCACCGAGCCTGAAGTGCAGGATGAAGTCTGGCTCAAAATTACCGAACGCGAAGAAAAAGAAATTAAAAAATTCGCCGTCGCACAAAACATGACCACCTTGCGTAACCGCGTCAATGAATTAGGGGTTGCAGAGCCTGTTATTCAGCAGCAAGGTGAGAACCGCATTATGGTGCAATTGCCCGGCGTACAGGACACCACCCGCGCGAAGGAAATTCTGGGAACCACCGCGACGCTGGAATACCGTCTGGTTGACGTTGAGCATGATGTGCAAAAAGCGCTGGAAGGCCATCCGCCTGTAGGCAGCCGCTTGTATTACGAGAAAAACGGTCAGCCGATTCTGTTAAATCGCCAGATTATTGTCACCGGCGATCAAATTGTCGATGCGTCGTCGGGTATGGACCAGGATGGCCGCGCTGCGGTATTTATCTCGTTGAACGGCGTCGGCGCCGCAAAAATGGGCAAGCTGACCCAAGCCAATATCGGCAAGCCGATGGCGGTCGTCTTTATTGAGTATAAAGTCGATACGCGGATGGTGAATGGCGAGAAAGTCCGCCATAAAGAGAAAGTCGAGAAAGTCATCAGTGTCGCGACGATTCAGGGCGCTTTTAGTAAACGCTTCCAGACAACAGGCCTGGATAGTCCGCAGGAAGCGCGTAATTTGTCGCTGCTGCTGAGAGCCGGCGCGCTGGCGGCGCCCGTTGACATTGTCGAAGAACGCACAGTCGGCCCTAGCCTGGGCCAGGATAACATCGATAAAGGCTTTTTGTCTTTCATCGTGGGTTTCGTGCTGGTTGTGCTGTTTATGGCCGTTTATTATAAATTGTTCGGCATGATTGCCAATTTCGCGTTGGCGTTTAACGTGGTCATTGTCGTCGCAATTTTATCCATGCTGCAGGCGACACTGACCTTGCCGGGTATTGCCGGTATCATCCTGACGGTGGGTATGTCGGTCGATGCCAACGTGTTGATTTTCGAGCGGGTAAAAGAAGAAATAAGAAACGGCAATTCGCCGCAAACCAGTATATTTATCGGTTACGAGAAAGCGTTTGCGACCATTCTTGATTCGCATGTTACGAATCTTGTCGTGGCTATCGTGTTATTTGCTTTTGGTACCGGTTCGGTAAAAGGTTTTGCCGTGACGTTGATTATCGGTATTTTGTCGTCGATGTTTACAGCGATTACCGGCACGCGCATGGTTATTAACTGGATATACGGTGATCGTCGGGTTGAGAAGCTGTCGATTTAGAACATTGCCAGCACATACTAAATGTCCATTTTATTGGTAATGAACGGGTTTAAATGTTTCTTTTATGCCAATGAGCATGAGCCTAAACACATTCACGTCATGAAGGGCGGCGATTTTGCAAAAATAGAGCTGGATTCTCTGCGCATTGTGAATAATTACATGAAACCAAAAGCAATGGCTATCGTAACAGTTCATAAAGATGAGTTTGAAAGGAAATGGGATGAGTATTTTAGCCAAAGGTAAGTCCGTTCATTTTGATGACCGTTATTTACACGTTGAACTTGAAGATGGGCGCATTATCTTAACGCCCATGTCGTGGTACAAAGAATTACAAGAAGCTTCATTAAAACAGTTATCTAATTATGAATTTATTTGTCAGGGTAGCGGCATTGAATGGTCTGAATTGGATTATCATTTAAGTATCGGAAGCATGTTAGCTGCTGACATAGAAAAACAGGCGGCATAACGGCGTCTGCCGTAATATTTGCTTTTTACCTCCCTTACCAGCTTTTAAAAATTAAACTATGAAAATAACCAATATAAACTTTATCGGCAATCGCAATATAGCCCTGATATTTTCCAGTTTGTTATCGATTATCTCGATAGTATCGCTAGCTGTAAACGGTTTGCAGATGGGGATTGATTTTACCGGCGGAACGCTGATTGAAGTGGGTTACCCAAAAGCGGCCGATTTGTCAGTGTTGCGCTCCACCCTCGATGATGCGGGGTTTGCCGATGCGACCGTGCAAAATTTTGGTACGGCAAAAGATGTATTAATCCGGCTGAAGCTTCAGGAAGGCGTCAGCAGTGCGGATTTAAGTACCAAAGTGTTGGAGGCTATCAACAAAAATACCGCAGAACCTGCAAGTTTGCGCCGGGTTGAATTTGTAGGTCCGCAAGTCGGTGACGATCTTACCGAGGATGGCTTTTTAGCGCTGTTGTATTCAACCATAGGTATTTTGATTTATGTGGCCTGGCGTTTTGAATGGAAATTCTCTTTAGGCGCCGTCATAGCGACTTTCCATGATGTCATTGTGACGCTGGGTGTATTTTCTGTTTTGCGGATGGAGTTCGATTTGACGGTATTGGCTGCGGTGCTTGCCCTTATCGGCTATTCCCTGAATGATACGATTGTAGTCTATGACCGCATACGTGAGAGCTTCGTTACGCTAAGAAATAAAACGACCGAAGAAATGATGAATATTTCGGTTAATGTCACGTTAAGCCGAACCATCATGACGTCGTTGACAGTCATTCTGGTACTTGTTTCGTTGTTTTTTCTGGGTGGCGAAGTTATTCACGGCTTTTCTGTCGTACTGTTGTTTGGCGTATTTTTCGGCACGTATTCCTCTATTTTTATTGCCGGTCCCGTGGCTTTAATGCTGGGCGTCAGTCCCGCGGATTTGATGCCGCCGGTCAAAGAAGGCGAACACCTTGATAATTTGCCTTAGTACACAAAAATATCACGATGAAGCCGCTCAACGCGCGGTGAAACCGTTAAACAACTCATGGCAGGCTGCCTTAGGCCCGGCTAATCGGCTATAATCAACACTCACACACACTTAGGAGATTTAAAACACAATGGCAATCGAATGCACATTCTCAATCATTAAACCTGATGCCGTAGCAAAAAACATTATCGGTGAAATTTACAGCCGTTTTGAAAAAAATGACTTAAAAATCGTTGCCGCAAAAATGCTGCATCTGACCAGGGAGCAGGCTGAAGGTTTTTACGCAGAACACAGCGAACGTGGTTTTTTTAACGATTTGGTCGCTTTTATGATTTCAGGTCCTGTCATCATGCAGGTGCTGGAAGGCGAAAATGCGGTCGCTAAACACCGTGACATCATGGGCGCGACTAATCCTAAAGAAGCGGCGCCCGGTACTATTCGTGCTGATTTTGCGAGCAGCATTGACGAAAACGCCGTTCATGGCTCGGATGCGGTTGCAACCGCCGCCAGAGAAATCAGCTTCTTTTTCTCAGACGATGAACTCTGTGCAAGAACCCGCTAAGCTAAAAAAAATCAATTTGCTCGATTTCGACAGAAAAGGCCTTGCGGCCTTTTTTGTCGGCTTAGGTGAAAAACCGTTTCGGGCTACGCAGTTACTTAAATGGATTTATCAGGAAGGCGTAGCAGACTTCGACCTGATGAGCAATTTAAGCAAATTATTACGCAGCTATTTAACCGAAAATTGTTGTATTGAGGCACCGGGCATTGTCGTTGAACAACTCGCCGGCGATGGCGTGCGAAAATGGGCATTGCAAACGCATTGCGGCAATCGCGTCGAAACGGTTTTCATTCCCGAGGAAGGGCGCGGTACCTTGTGCGTATCATCGCAAATCGGTTGCGCATTGGCCTGCACGTTTTGTTCCACGGCGCAGCAAGGTTTCAATCGCAATTTGAGCACGTCTGAAATTATCGGTCAGGTGTTCGTCGCACAAAAACGCTTAGGAGAGGACGCAAAAATTACTAACGTCGTCATGATGGGCATGGGTGAGCCGCTGTTGAATTTTGACAATGTCGTCGCGGCGATGAACCTGATGATGGATGATTTCGTGTACGGCCTGTCCAAGCGCCGCGTGACAATCAGCACGTCAGGTGTCGTACCGGCGATGTACAGGCTGACTGAGGTCTGTGATGTCAGTCTTGCCGTATCCCTGCACGCCGTTACCGATGAATTGAGAGACGAACTCGTTCCTATCAATAAAAAATATCCGCTGAAAGAATTGATGGAAGCATGTCGGGATAACGCAAAAATAGCGCCGCGGCGTACGATTACTTTTGAATATGTCATGCTCGATGGTATCAATGATTCGTTAGCCGATGCGCATGGACTCGTTAAACTGTTAAAAACGGTCCCTGCAAAAATTAATTTGATACCGTTTAACCCGTTTCCCAACTCGTCCTATCGTTGCTCCAGCAATAACCGGATTAACCTGTTCAAAACGCTGTTAAACGATGCCGGTATTGTTACGACCGTCAGAAAAACGCGCGGCGAAGACATTGATGCCGCCTGCGGCCAGTTGGTGGGGCAGGTTGAAGATAAAAGCCGTCGGCATCTTAAATTAAAATTGATGAGTGCTGAACATGCGGCCTGATGCCTCAAAAACGCTGGTTCGGATGGCCGTTTTCATGTTATCGGTTGCTGTGTCTGCCTGCGCTTCATGGTCTGAAAAAAAAGATGAAAATCCGGCGGACATTTATTTGCAGCTGGGCATACGTTATCTGAACATGAACAGACTGGAAGTCGCCAAAGAGAATTTGGAGCGGGCATTAAAGGAAGAGCCGAATAATATCCAGGCGCACAATGCGTTGGCGTTTTTGTACGAAAAAATAGAAAAATACCCCGAAGCCAGAGTGTATTATGAAGCGGCACTTAAGGCTGCTCCCGATGATTTGGGTGTGCAAAACAACTTTGGCCGTTTCCTGTGTGAGCAGCAACAGTTTGATAAAGGCATGGATTTGTTGAACCGTGCGATTGCGAACCTGCTCAACGACCGGCCATGGCTGGCATTAACCAACGCGGGGCTTTGCCAGTTAGGCTTGGGGCAACGACAAAAAGCCAAGGCCTACTTTAAACAGGCATTACTGGCCAATGAGGCTTATGCGCCGGCCTTGCTGGAAATGCAAAAGCTCAGTTTCGAAAACGGCGAATATTGGCCGGCAAAAGGCTATTTGCAGCGTTACTTAGGTGTTGCCGCCCATACGGCGGAATCATTATGGTTCGGCATGCAAACGGAGCGCGCATTAGGCAATATGGGGCTGGCAAAAGAATACCAGAACTTATTACTGGAAAAATTCCCACTTTCCAATGAAGCAAAAAAAATAGGTCGCTAACAGACTGTCGATAATCATGGTAAATAAGATTGAATCATTATGGTTCGGGATGAGGCAAAAAATAGGTTGCTAACAGACTGTCGATAATCATGGTAAATACGATTGAATCATTATGGTTCGGGATGAAGCAAAAAAATAGGTTGCTAACAGACTATCAATAAACATGGCAAATACGATACAGGCAATTCGCGGGATGCACGATGTGCTTCCCGAACAAACACCGCTTTGGCAATATGCGGAAAAAATTATCAGGGATGTGCTCGGTGCTTACGGTTATAGTGAAATCCGTTTACCTATCGTCGAAAAGACCGAGCTGTTCAAGCGCTCTATCGGCGAAGTTACCGATATTGTCGAAAAAGAAATGTACACGTTCGAGGACAGAAACGGCGATTCATTGACTTTGCGCCCGGAAGGCACCGCAGGCTGCCTTAGGGCTTGTCTGGAGCATGGCCTGCTGAATAGCCGGATACACAGATTATGGTATTACGGGCCGATGTACCGGCATGAGCGTCCGCAAAAAGGCCGCTACCGCCAGTTCATCCAATTGGGCGTTGAAACCTACGGCATGTCGGGTCCCGATATTGACGCCGAATTGATTCTACTGATGGATCGCCTGTGGAAAAGCTTGGGCGTTCGTAACCAGGTCAGGTTGCAGTTGAATTCCTTGGGCACGATCGCTGAGCGCATGGTTTACCGCGAGAATCTGGTCGACTATTTTCAGGCGCATCTGGAACAACTGGATGAAGACAGTTTGCGCCGGTTGCAAACTAATCCGCTACGAATTCTGGATACCAAAAATCCGGCAATGCGTGAAGTTGTCGCTAATGCGCCCGAACTTATGGATTATTTGGGTACTGACAGCGTTGAGCATTTTAATGCAATTAAGGCAATACTCGACGATCTGGGCATTGCCTACGAGATTAACACGCGTCTGGTGCGCGGGCTGGATTATTACAGCAAAACCGTTTTCGAATGGGTTACCGATGCGTTGGGATCACAAGGCACCGTTTGCGCCGGCGGCCGCTATGACGGTTTAATAGAACAACTGGGCGGCAAAGCGAATCATGCCGCCGGTTTTGCAATGGGTATGGAACGCTTGTTGGCGTTGATGGAAACGCTGGATAACATTCAGCCGGCAAAACCGGTTGATGTTTATATGGTTCGCGTCGGCGAAAAAGCGCAGCAGGAAGGTTTGCGGTTTGCCGAAGCACTGAGAGATGCCATTCCTGCATTAAAACTACAAGTCAATATGGATGGCGGCAGTTTTAAAAGCCAGTTTAAAAAAGCCGACAAAAGCGGCGCGGGCCTTGCTGTAATTCTCGGCGATGATGAAGTGAGCCGCGGGGAAGTCGGCATTAAATCCTTGCGCGATGAACAGGGACAGCAAATGTTGCCGCAGTCGCAGGCGATCGCCTTTTTACAGGATTATTTGTTGTCCAGATGAGACGTATGCGCGCGTCTGTGCAGAAAGCATCGATTTTAAAAAACAGACAAGAGAAAAATAGTGGAAATGTACGAAACAGAAGAAGAACAGGTCGCCGCGCTAAAAGCCTGGTGGAAGGAAAACAGTCAGGCGACAATGATCGGCCTGGGTCTTGGTATTGCCGTTATCCTGGGTTGGAATTATTGGCAGACTTATAAGAAAGACCGAGCGGAACAAGCATCAGGCTTATATAGCCAATTATTGAAAGCAGTAGACGCGGATAAAAAAGAGTCGGCAGAAAAATTGGCCGAGCGAATAACGACGCAATTTCGCGGCACGGATTACGCTTCATACAGTGGTCTGTTGGAAGCGAAGGTAAAGGCTCAACAAGGCGATATTGCCGGTGCAAAAGGGGTTCTTGAAAAAGTAGCCGCAGAGTCTGACAAGGAATTAAGCAATATTGCCAAGATAAGATTGGTGCGTTTGATGCTGGCGAACAAGGAATATGAACAGGGCTTGAAATTGATCAACGCTATTGATCCTGCGACTTCGGCAAGTTTTTCAGGGGATTATGATGAATTGGTCGGCGATTTGTACGTTGCGCTGGACCGCCTCGACCAGGCCCGTACGTCATACGAAAACGCACTGAGAAATGGTCATCAGTCGCCTTTGCTGCAAATGAAAATTGATGATTTGACCATGCCGGAAAAGGTAGAAAGTAAAAAATAATGCGCTTATTAACGCTTTTATTGATGTGTTTAAATTTGGCGGGTTGCGCTGCGTTCGATAGCGTGGGCGAGTCTTTTTCAGGGATTTCAGATTATTTTAGCGGTGGCCAGGATAATGCCGATCCACCTAAAGCCCTGGTCGAATACGCACCGGAGATAAGCATTGACGTCGTATGGAAAGAATCCGTCGGTGTCGGCTCGGATGAGCAGGCATTAAAATTGGTGCCGGCTATCGGTAACGGAAAAATACTTGCCGCCGATAGAGAGGGGCTGGTGCAGGCCCGTGATTTGAAAACCGGCAAACTGATCTGGGAGACGGAAATCGATGCGCATTTTTCCGGTGGCCCCGGCGTAGGTAACGGTACGGTTTTTATCGGTTCCAGTGATGCCGAAGTCATCGCATTAAACAGCGAGACCGGGGTGCAATTATGGCGGGCCAAAGTGTCCAGTGAAGTATTATCGGTGCCTGTCGCGGCTAACGGTATTGTGGTGGTGCGTACGACTGACGGCGCCGTCATCGCATTAAACGAGAAGACCGGGGCCAAGCTGTGGAGTTATGAGATCAGCGTGCCGACTTTAAGCATTCGCGGCACGGGAACCCCGCTTATCGTCGAGGACAATGTGATTGGCGGCTACGATAACGGCAAATTAATGGCTTTGCGTTTAACGGACGGCAAGTATGTCTGGGAAACCAGTGTCGCCATTCCGAAAGGCCGTTCTGAAGTTGAAAGACTGGTGGATCTGGATGTCGATCCTATAGAAGCGGCCGGCGTTGTTTATACGGCGAGCTACCACGGGGGAGTCAGTGCGGTTTCTGTGTTGGACGGTGACGTCTTGTGGCGTAATGAGGCGATTTCTTCGCATACGGGCTTAAGTAACGATTGGCGTTATTTGTATTTATCGGATTCTGAAAGCCATGTTTGGCAATTGGATCAACGTAGCGGCTCATCATTGTGGAAACAACAGGACTTGCATCAAAGAGATCTTTCCGCTCCTGCTGTTTATGATAATTATGTCGTTGTCGGCGATTTTGAGGGCTATGTGCACTGGCTGAGTACATCGGACGGCAGGCAGTTGGCCCGTGTACAGGTAGCCGATAGCGCAATCGAAGTCAAACCGGTCGTGGTAGGGAATACCGTTTATATTTATGCAAAAGACGGCACGATTGCCGCTTTAATGGTGCATTAATGTTACCTGTCATAGCCCTGGTCGGGCGTCCCAATGTGGGAAAATCCACTTTATTCAATTACTTGACCCGCAGCCGCGAGGCGCTGGTTGCCGATTTCCCAGGCTTGACGCGGGACAGGCAATACGGTCGGGTCAAGCATGGCATCCGTCCTTGTCTGGTTGTTGACACGGGCGGTATAGCCGATGATGCCGAAGGCATAGAAAGTATTTCCAGAAAGCAGGTGCAGATTGCACTGCAGGAAGCCGATGTCGTGATCTTCATGGTTGATGCGCGCGAAGGGCTCAGCGCATCGGATAAAGTCATCGCCGACAGCCTGAGGAAACTCGATAAACCGATAATTCTTGCGACTAATAAGGTCGACGGCATCGACGCGCATCTGGCGGCTACGGATTTTTATTCACTCGCGTTAGGCGAGCCGGTGCAGCTTGCCGCGTCACATGGACGCGGCGTGCCGGAATTGCTGGAAAGGGTTAACCGTTTATTACCGGCTGCCGCGGACCTTATTGATGATGACGGCGAACGTAAAGGCATAGGCATAGCCGTGGTCGGGCGGCCGAATGTCGGCAAATCAACCTTGGTCAACCGTTTGCTGGGCGAAGAGCGGGTCATCGTCTTCGATGAGCCGGGAACAACCCGTGACAGTATTTACATTCCTTTTGAACGCAACGGCAAGCAATATACGCTGATCGATACCGCGGGTATGCGCCGGCGCTCCAAAATAGCCGAGACCATTGAAAAATTCAGTGTCATCAAATCGCTGCAGGCGATTGAAAAAGCGCATGTCGTAATTTACCTGATTGACGCCAGTGAAGGCATTACCGACCAGGATGCGCATTTACTCGGCCTGGTCATAGAAGCGGGCCGGGCGTTGATTATCGGACTCAATAAATGGGACGGTTTGAGCATAGAACAAAAGGAAACCGTTAAACGGCAACTGGATGTCAAATTGTCTTTTCTCGAATTCGCCGAAAAACACCCGATTTCCGCATTACACGGCAGCGGTGTCGGCAAATTGTTTGATGTGGTGCATACCTTGTATGATTCGGCGATGATTAATATGTCGACGCCGGTACTGACACGTATCCTGAAAGAAGCGACCGACGCGCACCAACCGCCTTTGGTCAATAATCGGCGGATTAAACTGAAATATGCGCATCAGGGCGGACGCAATCCGCCTATTGTCATCATTCATGGCGTTCAGACCGATGCCTTACCGATTGCGTATAAACGTTATTTAACGAATTATTTCCGTGAGCGCTTAAAATTGTCCGGTACGCCGATACGCCTGGAGTTTAAATCGTCGGTCAATCCCTTTCAGGGCAAGAAAAATAAATTGACCGAATGGCAGGTAAAAAAACGCGAACGTTTGATGAAGCGCGTGAAAGATAAAAAATAAGGCCGAAGCCTTAACATGCGTAGGGTGTGCCGTGCGCGCCTTATGCATCCAAGGCGCGCACGGCACGCCCGAAGAAAAGACAAAACTTATCCGGATGAGTCTATACGTTTCATAACAATACAGGGTTAATCAATGGCGACTATCAACTTTCAAGGCAATCCACTCAATACCTCAGGCGAATTACCGGCTATAGGCAGCAAAGCGCCTGATTTCGTCCTGGTCGGCGGTGATTTAGAAGATGTGACGCTGGCGACTTATGCCGGAAAAAGAAAAGTACTGAATATCGTCCCCAGCCTGGATACCCCGACCTGCGCCGCATCAACACGCAAATTCAACCAAAAGGCAGCGCATCTGGCTAATACCGTAGTTTTGGTTATATCCGCCGATTTGCCGTTTGCACAATGCCGTTTTTGTGAAACTGAAGATTTAACAGACATCATTCCTCTATCGTGCTTTCGATCCAGTTTTGCCGACGATTACGGCGTAAAGCTGGCCGATACGCTGCTTGCCGGATTAACCGCCCGTGCCGTTGTGATTATTGATGAACATGACGAGGTTATCTATACCGAGCTGGTCAGTGAGCTGGCGAACGAGCCTGATTATGAAAGTGCTCTGGCAGTGTTGTAGTATGTAATACTCGGCTATGCGTCGTTATTGTCCCGTTTTCTTCTGTCTGAGTATTGTCAGACTGTCCTGCGAATAAGAACCGTACCCGCGCTTAGCGTGCCACTATCGTCGGCAAAGCTCATCTTTGGACTGTACTGCAGTTCATTCATATATCGTATCCCGCGGGAATATACTGCCCAACGTCTGTTGCAAGCATTCTTAACAGTATTTGCAACAGATGGCTGCTCTGTTAAAACAAGCAGGCGATGCTTGTCTTGTTATCAACAGCGGTTAGTTTGCGGCAGACTCAAAAACACCCGGTAACAGTGACTTTAGTTTGTTTAGCCGTATAGTTTTATGCATAATGTAGCCACGGTTTAAATTGTTTCAAGATTTTCAATGCGTTCAGCACAAGGTGTAGTGATATGACAGAATTGATGGTTAGTGGAGTGGAGTTGATGTTTGTCGGCATGGGCATCGTGTTTTTGTTTCTGACGATGCTGGTGGTTGCGATTAATATCATGTCATCCCTGGTGCAGCGCTTTTTTCCTGAAGCGCCGCCGGCAACGCTGGCTGTTCCTGTCGTGACCGGCAGCATTGACAAAAATACAGTCGCTGCGATTACGGCTGCCGTACATCGCTATCGAAGCAGACAAAAATGATATTACCCTTCGGGGTCAACTATTTAGCGATAGTTCGTTGCGGTTCGCCATATTAGGGACGCAGATGCAATCTATTCAATCGACCGGAAAGGTCAAATGATTAAAGGCTCACAGAGCAACCAGGAGAAACATAAGCATGGCCAAAAACAACACCAAGCCCTTAACTATTACTGAAGTCGTCCTGCGGGATGCGCACCAGTCTATTTTAGCTACGCGCCTGCGCATAGAGGACATGCTGCCTATTTGTAAAAAACTCGACGAGATCGGTTACTGGTCTATAGAGTCATGGGGCGGAGCTACCTTTGATGCCTGTATCCGTTATTTGGGTGAAGATCCGTGGGAAAGATTGCGTTTATTAAAAGCGGCTATGCCTAATACGCCTCAGCAAATGCTGCTGCGCGGACAGAATATTCTGGGTTACCGCCATTATGCCGACGATGTGGTTGACAAATTTGTTGAGCGTTGCGCCATTAACGGCATAGATGTGTTCCGTATCTTTGATGCGCTGAACGATATGCGCAATATCGAACATGCCGTTAAGGCGGTACTGGCTACCGATGCCCATGCGCAAGGTACAATTTCATATACCACCAGTCCGGTACATACCATAGATATGTGGGTTAAGCTCGGCAAACAGATCGAAGATATGGGCGCTCATTCTATCTGTATCAAAGATATGGCCGGATTGTTGAAGCCTTACGATGCGTTTGAACTGGTCAGCCGCTTAAAACAAAGCACCGCTATCCCGATACATTTACACTGCCATGCGACCACAGGATTAAGTGTTCCCAGTATTATCAAAGCGGCTGAAGCCGGTATTGATAATGTCGATACCGCTATTTCATCGCTGAGCATGACTTATGGGCACAGTGCGACCGAAACGATAGTTGCAAGTCTTGAAGGCACCGAACGGGCTACCGGCCTGGATTTGGTTAAACTGGAAGACATCGCACACTATTTCAGGGATATACGCAAAAAATACGCCCAATTTGAAGGCAGTTTAAAAGGCGTCGATGGCCGTATCTTAATCGCCCAGGTTCCGGGCGGTATGCTGACCAATATGGAAAGCCAGCTGAAAGAGCAGGGCGCCGCCGATAAGTTCGACGAGGTTATGCACGAAATTCCGCGTGTGCGCGAAGATCTGGGCTTTATTCCGCTGGTAACGCCTACGTCGCAAATCGTCGGCACACAAGCCGTGATTAATGTCATAAGCGGAGAACGTTATAAAACCATCACGAAGGAAACGGCGGGCGTGTTAAAAGGCGAATACGGCGCAACGCCGGCTCCCGTTAACAAAGCATTGCAGGATAAGGTGCTCGAAGGCGCGCAGCCGATTACATGTAGGCCTGCCGATTTGATTGGTCCGGAAATGGACAAATTGATTGCCGAGGTGAAGGAAAAAGCGCAGGTCGAAGGCGTAAAACTGGCCGGCAACATCGAAGAGGATGCGTTGATTAACGGCATGTTTGCGCAGGTGGGCTGGAAATTCCTGGCCAATCGCGGTAATCCGTCCGCCTTCGAAGCGGTACCTAACCCGGAAGCTTATGCAGCCGCCAATACACCCAAAGTCGGCAACACGGTTAAAAGCATTGAAAGCTATACCGTCAACGTAGACGGTCGAAATTTCAATGTTACCGTAGGGCCGGGCGGGGCCGCAATGACTATCCAGCCCATTGCGACCGAGACTAAACACACTGATCTGACTGCCCATAGCGGCGCTGTGGTTTATGCACCAATGGCGGGTAATATTTTGAAAATTCTGGTCAGTGAAGGCAGCGTTGTCGCTGAAGGTGAAGTCGTCGTCATTATGGAAGCCATGAAAATGGAAACTGAAGTGCGCTCAAAATTCGCCGGTATCGTCAGCGCCGTTCACGTCAAGGAAGGCGGTGCTGTCGCGGGTGGTAACGCTCTGGTTTCTTTATAACAACGCATACAGACAGAGATATTTATGGAAAATCTCATTTCACTCTGGCAGAGCACGGGACTTTATAATTTTACCAGCGGTCAGGCTTTTATGATGCTGGTTGGTTTTTTACTGCTGTTTCTGGCGATTAAAAAAGGTTTTGAACCTCTGCTGCTGTTGCCGATAGGCTTCGGCGCAATTCTCAGCAATATTCCGGTAGCGGGTATTGCTGAAGAGGGCGGACTTTTATATTACCTGTATTTTGGTATCAAAGCCGGTATCTTTCCGTTGCTCATTTTTATGGGTGTAGGAGCCATGACGGATTTTGGCCCCATGCTCGCAAACCCTAAAACCTTGCTGCTAGGCGCAGCGGCACAATTCGGTATTTTCGCTTCGCTGTTAGGCGCATTGGCGCTCAATGTCATACCCGGCCTGGAATTTACGCTGAAAGACGCCGCCGCAATAGGCATTATCGGCGGAGCTGACGGTCCTACGGCTATTTATGTCGCATCGAAATTGTCGCCCGATCTATTAGGTGCGATTGCTGTCGCCGCTTATTCGTATATGGCGTTGGTGCCGCTGATTCAACCGCCGATCATGCGAGCTTTGACGACAGAAGATGAGCGCAAGATTGAAATGCAGCAAATGCGTGCCGTCAGTAAAGCAGAAAAAATCGTGTTTCCGTTAATGCTGCTGCTGCTTTCAATCTTGCTGTTGCCTTCCGCTACACCTCTAATCGGTATGTTTGCGTTGGGTAATTTGATGAATGCCTGCGGCGTTGTCGAACGCTTAAGTCAAACGGCACAAAATGAGCTGATCAATATTGTCACAATCTTTCTCGGCTTATCGGTAGGCTCAAAATTGAGCGCCCACGCCTTTTTGCAAATCGAAACACTGGGGATTCTGGCTCTTGGGGCTTGCGCCTTCGCTATCGGTACGGCCGCGGGCGTAATCATGGCAAAAATCATGAACAAATTCAGCGATACACCGATTAATCCGTTAATCGGTGCAGCAGGGGTTTCTGCGGTACCTATGGCGGCTCGCGTTGCGAACAAACTGGGCTTGGAAAGCAATCCGCATAATTTCCTGCTGATGCATGCGATGGGACCTAATGTCGCCGGTGTGATCGGTTCTGCGGTAGCCGCGGGGGTTTTGCTGAGTTTAGTAAAATAGCAACGGAAACTTTACGTATAGCATTCAGTTGATACAGGCTGTCATATCGGCAACCCACTCGTACTTCGGGTATGCCGGTATGACCTTGCTTTCTGGTTAGCTGTCCCCCAAAATGACACTATCCTTCAGATGGCCTAACGATAGCGATAATACGGATAAGGTCGATAAAATCCTCCCCAATAATACGGGTAATAGCCGTAGAACGAATTGTACGGGCCGTAACCAAAACCACCGTAGCCGCCATAACCATAAGCACCGTTAGTGCCATAATCCGGCCATTGATAAATCACGGTGGTCGAAATCAGCGGCAGTCGCATGGTTTTTTTGCCGACTGTGCGTTCGATATCGCCTTTAAGCGTTCCTGCTACGGTAATTTCCGTGTTTTTGGCATAGACGGCCGGATCGAGGAATTCAGGGGTTTTAATAACAAAACGCCCTTCGTTGGCCTGGTCGGTTAAGGGGCGGCCGTAACTGCCGAGGGGATAGTAAAGTACCTGCATCAGCGTGTAGTCCTGCTCGTTTTCCACATCAATAATCATACCGCCCCAACGTACAGGTGCATCCTTGTAATGGGCAAGGTTTTGGCTGGCCTCGCGATAGGAAACATCATACAGGGGGGCATCCTGGATGGCGGGCGGCAGGTTTGAGCAGGCGCTCAAAAATAAACAGCAAGCAGCTAATAAGTACCGTTTCATAGACACTCCTGATGTGGTGCGTAAAAATGTAGTGTTTCGATAGGGCTATGCCGGGGGGAGTTCCCAAGCAGGCGTGTTATTTCCCGATGGCATTCTTTGATACATTACCCTACTATGTCGAATTTTCATCTACATTCCTGACTTTTTTCAGTGACGACCTTTCCCCAATGACAGAGCTAGAAGCATTTTTCAGCAGCGACGGAGCCCTGTCGGCGGTTATCACAGGCTATCAGCCGCGTGCGTCGCAGGTGGAAATGGCGGAGGCGGTTAGCGACGCCATTAATCAGAATCAACACCTGATTGCCGAAGCCGGCACGGGCACGGGCAAGACGCTTGCCTATCTGGTTCCTGTCATTTTCTCCGGTAAAAAAACAATTATCTCTACAGGCACTAAAAACTTACAAGACCAATTATTTAACAAAGACTTGCCACTTATCCGCAAAGCGGTAAAAACGCCTTTTGTCGCCGCATTGCTTAAAGGCCGCAGTAATTATTTATGCACTCACCGGCTCAAAAACGCATTATCGTCGACTTTGGGTTTCAGCAAGGAAGATGCGGTGTCATTGGCAAGCATCAATGCCTGGGCCAGACGCACCAAAACAGGCGATACATCGGAAATGCCGGATGTGCAGGAGGCCGATCCGGTCTGGTATCAAGCCACATCGACTATCGATAATTGTTTGGGGCAGGATTGCGCGGATTATGCCGAGTGTTTTTTGCTTAAGGCACGCAAAAAAGCCCAGGAATGCGATATCTTGGTCGTTAACCATCATTTGCTGTGCGCGGACTGGTCGATTCGTGACAGCGGTTTCGGCGAATTATTACCGAATGCCGAGGTCGTGATTATTGATGAAGCGCATCAATTGGCCGATACTGCTTCCAACTTTTTGGGTATTACTGTTGGCGCCAAGCAATTGAATGATCTGGCCCAGGATGCGCTGATCGAATATTTCAACGATGCTACCGACATTCCAGAGTTGCGTAGTGCCGCTGAAGATCTGGAGCATGAAGTCAAGGACTTGAGGCTGGCATTCGGCATCGAACTTAAGCGCGGCGAATGGCAGGAACTGGAAAATAATCCAAAAATTATCGCGGGACTGCATGCCGTCAAAGACCAGTTAGAGCGTCTGACCGAGCAACTGGAACTGGCATCGGTTAAAACCAAAGGGCTGGAAAACTGTTTTAAACGCGCCGATGAGTTGGTTCAGCAATTGCAGATTATTCTCGAAAAAAACAGCGGCAAATGGATACGCTGGTATGAAATCCATAGGAAAACCTTTACCTTAAGCCGCACGCCACTCGATATTGCCGCCGAATTCCGGCTGTTTATGCAGCAACACAAAGCGACGTGGATTTTTACGTCGGCTACCTTAAGTGTCGCGAACAAATTTGATCATTTTGCCAATAATTTAGGCTTGACGCAGGCCCGCAGCGCCAGTTGGAGCAGTCCTTTTGATTATGCGCACCAATCGCTGTTTTATCATCCCAAAGGCTTGCCGCAACCTAACGATCCCCAGTTTATCCCGTTGATCATCGACTTTGTCCTGCCTGTGTTACAGGCCAGCAAGGGGCGCGCGTTTTTTCTGTTTACCAGTCACCGCGCGCTTAAACAGGCCGAAGACTTGCTGAAAAATAAAATCACTTACCCTTTGCTGGTGCAGGGCAGCCGGCCCAAGGCTATATTGCTGGAGCAATTTAAAAAAGCCGGCAATGCGGTGCTGTTGGGAACCTCAAGCTTTTGGGAAGGCGTGGATGTCAGGGGCGAGGCCTTATCCTGCGTGATTATCGACAAACTGCCGTTTTCATCGCCCGGCGATCCGGTGCTGAAAGCGCGCCTGGATGCAATGACTCAACAGGGAAAGAATCCGTTTTTTGAGCATCAGATACCTTCGGCAGTGATTGCGTTAAGGCAAGGCATAGGTCGCCTGATTCGTGATGAAACGGACAGGGGCGTGTTAATGGTCTGCGATCCGCGATTGTTAAAACGCGCTTATGGGCAGATTTTCCTGGACAGCGTGCCGCCGATGAAGCGTACCCGTGAACTGGCGGATGTGCAGGCATTTTTTACGGAAACTAAAGCATGAAATTATTAGCGGTAGAAACGGCTACCGAAGCCTGTTCCGCAGCCTTAGCGATAAACGGTGTTATCACCGAGCGCTATACCGTGGCGGGCAATACTCACACCAAACTGATTTTACCGATGATAGACGGCTTGATGAGCGCTGCGGGATTAGCACCGGGCGATCTGGATGGTCTGGCATTCGGCTGCGGGCCCGGTTCGTTTACCGGCGTGCGCATTGCGACCGGCGTCATACAGGGTATCGCATTCGGACTGGATGTGCCGGTTGTTCCGGTGTCCACGCTCAGGGCTATCGCTCAGGATTATTTTGACGAGCAGGATAGTGATGTCGCTTTTGTCGCGATGGATGCGCGTATGGGCGAGATTTTCTGGGGTGTCTATCAGCGCAATAATCAGGGTTTTGCCGAATTAATCGGTAACGAAGCCGTGACGCCGGCTGCGGAAATTGTGTTTCCCGATCTTTGCGGCGTAGGCATAGGCTCGGCCTGGGGTGTTTACCGGAACGAGTTGATGACGCGCCTGGAAGGCCGGATTAGTCATTATGAAACGGATCATCTGCCCAGAGCGAGGGCGATCGCACGTTTAGGCGAGTTGGGATTTAGAGACGGGGCGGCCGTGCCGGTGGAGCTTGCGATGCCGGTTTATTTGCGCGATAAAGTCGCTAAAAAGGAATCAGAGAGATAGCATGCATATCCTGAAAACCAACGAAGCCGATGAATACTATTTCGATGAAGGCTGCTTTATCCTGGAATTGTCCAATACCTTGGCCGATCCCGATGTGTCGATAGCCAGGGCGCGCGTTAAGCCGGGCGTAACGACCAGGCTGCATCGTTTAACCGGCGTTGTTGAACGTTATGTCATGCTGGCAGGCAGTGCAAGCGTTGAAGTCGGCGGTCTCCCTGCACAAGCCTTATCGGCAGGCGATGTTGTCATCATTCCGCCGCAATGTCCGCAACGGATTACCAATACCGGCGCGGACGATTTGATATTTTTGGCCATCTGCTCGCCGCGC
>Ga0163199_1000454_pt1 | contig 26019 bp, 21 predicted proteins | sample PL_2010_150m_FD_113537 | JGI IMG/M metagenome (GOLD analysis project Ga0163199, IMG submission 113537) | Freshwater microbial communities from Powell Lake, British Columbia, Canada to study Microbial Dark Matter (Phase II) - PL_2010_150m | ecosystem: Environmental > Aquatic > Freshwater > Lake ...
ATGTCATGAGCGACTTCACCTGCGGGGCAAACGAAGCGGGCCACCACCTGACCGGGGTAAACTTCGGCCGCGACCTGCCCGATGTCCCCGCGAGCTGTGTCGCCGACTTTCGCAACGTCGTCAGCGGCGACCCTTCCCCTGACGGCAAGGGCGTACTGGAAATCTGCCGCGGCATCGAAGTCGGACATATCTTCCAATTGCGCACCAAGTACGCCGAAGCGCTCAAATGCACTTTCCTCAATGAGCAAGGCCAGCCGCAAATCATGGAAATGGGTTGCTACGGCATCGGCGTCACGCGCATCATCGGTGCCGCCATAGAACAGGGAAACGACCCGCGCGGCATCGTCTTTCCGCGCGCCATCGCCCCCTTCGAAGCAGTCGTGGTACCGCTGGGCTACGCCAAATCCGAAGCCGTGCGCGTGGCCGCGGATGCCCTTTATGCCGAACTTGCGGGCGCGGGCCTCGACGTGATGCTTGACGACCGCGACGAGCGTCCCGGGGTGATGTTCGCCGACTGGGAGCTGATCGGCGTACCGCACCGCTTCGTTGTCGGCGAACGCGGGCTGAAGGACGGCACCATCGAATACAAGGGCCGCTGCGACACTGAGGCTACGATTCTTCCGGCCGGGAATCTCGCGGCATTCATCCGCGAGCGGCTATGCGCCTAGCCCTAGCACTGTCATTGATCCTGTGTTGCGGCCTGGCCCGGGCCGGGATGCAGCGCTACGAACCGCTCGCCGCCAGCGTCCAGGCAGCCCTGCAAGCCGCTGTCTCCGACCGGGCCGCGCCCGAACCGGAATTTCCCAGCATCATGGAAAAGATGGACTGGCTGAGCGAAATGGGGCGACGGCTGGAAAAGCGCATGCCCGATCGCGACGCGCGCAACGAATTCCTAAAGACCGTGTACTACGAAGCCAAGCGCGCCGGTCTCGACCCGCAGTTGGTGCTCGGCCTGATCCAGGTGGAGAGCGGTTTCAAGAAATACGCAGTTTCGCATGCCGGTGCACGCGGCTACATGCAAGTGATGCCATTCTGGGTCAAGCTGATCGGACGGAAGGAAAACAACCTGTTCCACCTGCGCGTCAACTTGCGCTATGGCTGCACGATCTTGCGTCACTATCTGGATATCGAAAGGGGCGATCTGTTCCGTGCGCTTGGCCGCTACAACGGCAGTCTCGGCCAGGCCGAATATCCCAACATGGTCCGGGCCGCATGGGAGCGGCAATGGTCATGGAAGGACAAACCAATTCAGTATAGTCAGCGCCAGACGTTCAACTGAGCGACGCGCCTCGCGCCGTCAAGGCATTGGCAATCCGCACGAATTCGGCCACGCCGAGTTCCTCGGCGCGCGCCGTCGGTTTGATGTTGAGCGCCACGAGCTCAGCCTCGGCAAGCATCTCGCGCAAGGTATTGCGCAGCATCTTGCGGCGCTGGCCGAAGGCCGCCGTGACCACCTTGGCGAATACCGCGGGATCGCATGCCGCCAGCCCCGCAAGCGGCTTGGGGATCATGCGCACGATGGCCGACGCCACTTTCGGGACCGGATCGAAGGCGCCCGGCGGCACCAGAAACAGCCTCTCCATCTCGTAGCGGTACTGCAGCATCACCGAGAGGCGTCCATATTCCGGACCGCCCGGAGGGGACACCATGCGGTCAACCACTTCCTTCTGCAACATGAAGTGCATGTCGCTGATCTGACCGGCATACTCGGCAAGGTGAAACAACAGCGGGGTCGAGATGTTGTAGGGTAGATTGCCGACGACTCGGAGCAACGGGGTTTGCTGCCGGCTGCCCGTCAGCACGGCGAAATCGAATTGCAGCGCGTCGCCCTCGTGGATCGTCAACCTCTCGGCCGGATAGCGTTCGCGCAAGCGGGCGATCAAGTCTCGGTCGATCTCCACCGCATGCAGATGAGCGAGCCTGTCCAGCAATGGCCCGGTCAGGGCCCCCAGGCCAGGGCCGATTTCCACCAGCATGTCGTCGTGCTGCGGCGCTATCGCGGCAAGGATTTTGGCGACAACGCCGGGCGAGACCAGAAAGTTCTGGCCAAACCGCTTGCGCGGGACGTGTTTCATCCCGCCCTTGTTCCTGCGAGCTTTCCGGCGGATAGCTGCCTGGCGCGCGCCGACAGTTCTATCGCTGCGTCAATCGCGGCGAACAGGCTGCGCGGGTCGGCGCGCCCGCTACCCGCCAGGTCCAGCGCCGTGCCGTGATCCACCGAAGTACGCACGATCGGCAGACCCAGGGTGATGTTGACGCCATCTTCGAATGCCGCGTACTTCAACACGGCCAGGCCCTGATCGTGATACATCGCCAGTTGTGCGTCGGAACCGGCAAGGACGTTCTTGGTAAACAGGGTGTCTGCCGGCAGCGGGCCGAGCAGATCCATTCCTCCGTGTTCGGGCAGGCGCAACTTGTCGAGCACCGGCGCAATCACTTCAATTTCCTCGCGCCCCAAGTGGCCACCCTCACCGGCATGAGGGTTCAGGCCGGCAACCAGGATACGCGGCCGGGCGATGCCGAACCTGTTGCGCAGGTCGGCATGCAGAATCCGGATCGTCGCCTCCAGGCTGTCGCGGGTAATCGCTGCGGGAACGTCCTTCAGGGCCAGGTGCGTGGTCGCCAGGGCCACGCGCAATCCGGCCGCCGCGCCGGTCAGCATCATCACCACGCGAGGCGTGCCGGTCTTTTCAGCCAGGTATTCGGTATGCCCGGTAAAGGGAATGCCGGCATCGTTGATAACGCCCTTGTGCAGTGGCGCCGTCACCATCGCGGCAAATTCGCCGGACAGGCAACCTTCAATGGCCCGATCGAGAATGCTCAGGACGTAGCCGGCATTGGCGGAATCAAGCCGACCGGGCGTTGCCGGAACCTTGAGCGGAACGTGGCGGATATCCATGTCCGCCAGCTCGAGCCCGAGCAGACGTGCGCGCTCGGCAAACAGTTCGCGATCACCGAGCAGTGCGAGGCGTGCGGGAAAATTTCTCTTGGCGAGCGACAGGCAGAGTTCCGGGCCTATCCCGGCCGGCTCCCCGCTGGTGACGGCGATGAGCGGCAAACGACCCTCAGCCATCAGGGCGTGGTCTCATTGATAGGCGCTGCGTCAACGCTCTTCAACGCGATACTCGACATAGGCACGGTCGCGGATCTGGCGCAACCATTCCTGATATTCTTCATCGGCCTTGCGCTCGCGCAACACCTGTCGCGCCACCTGGCGCTTGCGCTCCTGCGAGACATCCTCGACCCGCCGCTCCAGCACCTGAATCAGGTGATAGCCGAACTGCGTCTTCACCGGCTGGCTGGTTTCCTTGATTTTCAGCCCGTCCATGGCGCTTTCAAAATCGGGCACTGTGTCACCCTGGAAGAGCCAGCCCAGATCGCCCCCCTTGGAAGCGGAGGCATCATTGGAATTCAGACGCGCGAGTTCGGCGAAATCGGCACCGTTGTCCAGGCGTTCCTTGAGGCCCCTGGCCTTGCGCAAGGCCTCGACTTCAGGCACCAGCTCGTTAATCTTGATGAGGATATGCCGCGCCAGGGTCTGTCGCAGTGACTGGGGCATCCTTGCACCGCCCCGCCTTTCGATCACCTTGATGATATGGAAACCGGCCGGGCTGCGCAGTATCCCGCTGATCTCACCGGGCTTCAAGTTCTGCGCTGCATCGGCATAGAGACTCGGCAGGCGGTCCAAGGGACGCAGCCCGATCGAACCGCCGCTGAGCGCATCGGTGGCGTCCGAATAGCTCGCCGCCACCTTGGCAAAGTCCTCTCCCTTTTTGAGCTGCTCCAGTGCCTGCTCGGCGCGCCCGCGAATGCGCAACAATTGCGTGGGATTGGCTTGCTCGGGAAGGCGCAGGAGGATATGTGCAAGATGCAATTCCTCATTGGCGGCAGCGCTGCTTTCTGGATTGGCCAGGTAGTTGTCGATCTCGCCGTCTGACACGCTGATGCGGTTTTCGACCTCCCGCTCGCGCAACCGGGCGATGGTCATTTCGTCGCGGACCTCCTCACGAAACTTGGCCCAGGCGATGCCGTCCTTCTCCAGGGCGGCGCGAAACTCTCCCATGGTCAATCGATTGCCATCGGCGATGCGACGCAATGCGGCATCGAGCTGTGTGTCATCGACACGCGTGCCGGTATCCTTGGCCATCTGGATCTGTACGCGGTCGATGATCAAGCGCTCCAACAGTTGCTTTTCCAGTACTTCGCGCGGCGGCAACTGAGTCCCCTGAGCCTTCAACTGCCTCTCGACGACAAACAGGCGAGAACTCAATTCATGGAGGGTAATCGCCTCTTCGTTCACCACGGCGATGATGCGGTCAACCTCTATGGGCTTGACCACAGACGGTGGTCGCGTGCCCTGTGCCGCAGCGCCTGTCGCCATGAAGGCGACAGATATCAGGAGCATGGTGATTGGTTTCATAGGCATTTCGTCAATCCGTTAGGGTGGATATCCAGGCAATCAATCTGCAGCGAAAACAGGGTCACCGACCGGCTGGTTGATCCGGCCATAGCCGGGAATGTTGCGTTTCAACATGTCCAATGGATTGGATCCAATATTGGAGAAACCATTCAGCTCCAGTTGTACAAAGAAAGCACTGTTGGAGCTGCCTGCCGCAGTGGCGATGCGCTGAACAACGAAGCGCGTGGCCCAGCATCCGGCGTTGTACTCCAATCCGCCTATCGCTTCAATGATCCGATTTTCATCGAGAGAGTAGTTGTAGCGGCCTACTCCCGACCACCCCCCCGACAACGGCCACTGTCCTGTCACATCGATCTGGCTGATCTGATTGACCGGCGCGGTCGGGTTGAGCAAATCGCGGTTATACCTGTAGCCGGCAGAAATCACTTTACCCAGTTCGGGTTGATAGCGACCCGCCAAGGTAAGGCGATTGGTCTTGTGTTCACGGGGATTGTACTGCCAGCCGCTGTCCAGATAAAAGCTGGGCCACACTTTACCGGAAACGGCTGCCAGAAGGTCAGGTGTTTTGGAGGAGCGCACATTTTCTCCCGGCAATGACACCTCCTGAAGCTTGAAATAATGACGTTGGCCGACCACCCCCCTGAGCAGTTCGGAACCGGTGAGCGGATCGATCAAACGCGAGGTCAACGCAATCGTGGCCTGGTTGGCGTCGGCGATGCGATCGTTGCCGACATAGCGGTTGTCGGAGAATATCTGGGCGAAGTTGAAATCGGCGAGACCGGTGTCGAACACCGGGATCAAGCGCTGATCACGGCTCGGCACGAAGAGGTAGTAGAAGCGTGGCTCCAGCGTCTGGGTCAGGTTCTGGCCGATCCACTCGATGTTGCGTTCGAGAAATACACCGCTGTCGACACTATAGGTCGGCACCTTTCTGGTCAGCAGATCAGGAGTGCCGGCGGGCTGGCGCTCCAGGGCGTAGTGTGTCAAATGCAGGCCGAATTTTGGCGTGATGTAGAAAGCCGCGGTTTGGAGCGGCAGCCAGAATTGCGGATACATGGTCGCGCGTCGTGCCAGCGGAAGCGTCGGATGGCTGAAATTGACAAATTCGCCGTTGAAGTTGAACGCCGAGCCGAATGGCAGATCCGCGCGCAAGGCATTCAGGCTCAACTGCGGCAGACGGTGGTAGGGCACCCCGACCGGCGGCAGTTCAGGATCCTGCAGAGTCTGGAAACGCTGCGCGATCAAGCTGACATTCCACCAACTGCTGGTGTAAGAGAGACCTCCCTGACGCAGCAAATTGTTTTGTGCAACGTTGGTGAGCCTCGATGACAGGTCACTGAAGTAAGTGTCGTCCGAAACGTTGTTCAGATTCAGGTTCCCGGCGAAACCGCCGCCGAAATTCTGTGCGTGGATCAGTGACATGCTGCTGCGGCTGCGGTGCGCAATCTGATCGTCGGGGAGGTACTCGAGACGCGACGTGCCGTTGTAATTTTGATCCAGGTAGCGGAATTCGCCATTCCACTGGACCCCGCGTTTGGCCATCGCCCTGGGAGAGATGGTCATGTCCATGTCCGGGGCGATGTTCCAGAAGAGCGGTACGGTCATCTCGATGCCGCCCTTGCTGGTGGTGCCGAAGGTGGGCGAAAGCAAGCCGCTCTTGCGCTGGTTGTTCAGCGAGAAACCGATCCAGGGTGCATACAGGATAGGCACATCCTTGAAAACCAGGGTGGCGTCGCGCGCCTCGCCCGCTTCCCTGCCGTAGTCGAGGTTGATGCTGCCTGCCCGCGCATACCACGCCATATCTCCTGCGGGGCAAGTGCTATAGCTGGCGTCCGTCAGGCGATATCGATCCTCCCCTTCGAAGTCGATGCGCCGCGCCCGCCCGCTGCCAGTGGTCAATTGTCCCGGCTTCCCGCCGGACTTTGCCGCGGCAGCGCGCCGTATCGTATATTGCGGCTCATCGAAGAATCCGACGTTGTCCTCCAGCCTGAGTCTCAGCCTGGGGCCGACGATCAGGTCATCGTTCTGGGTCAGGCGCACGTTGCCGACCGCCTCGACTTGATCTTCATTCTGCCAGTAAGTCAGGGCATCACAGGTCAGCGTATTGCCGGTCCGGCGCAATTCGACGTTGCCTTGCGCAAGCGTTTCGACATCGCTGCGCCCGCTGATATGCCCGGCCGAAATGAAGGTCGGCCGAGGGTCCGCGCTGGCACGCGAAAGCGGCATCAATTGCCGCGTCGATTTCAGCGTCAGTTCGGACAGCCAGGTGTCCCAGCGGTCCACGGAAAGTGCGACGGAAGTGCCGGGGCTCTGAAGGAGTGTGGACGGGAATTGATCGGCGTTGGGTGGTTGGCCGTCGGCGAACAGACAGCCCGACGCACCGAGCAGCGCGACAAAGAACACCGGTCCTCGCAGATTGAAAAGCATGCTGTCGTTGTCGATCGCGCTGGCCCGGCAATCCCGCAGAGTGAGGAAATCACCCTGTCCGGATGCATGGCAACACCAATGATAGAATTCGCCGATTCTAGCATTGGGTCGCTGAACCGGCCCTGATCCCATCATGGAACGGCTGCTGCAAATCGAGTCGTGGCTTCGCCAAATTCATCCCGGAGCGCCCTTCTCGCTTGCGCCTGCTTCTGCGGATGCAAGTTTTCGCCGATACTTCCGCGTCACCTTCCAGCAAGGCCCGGAAAGCGCCAGGACCTGTATCGTCATGGACGCCCCCCCCAGCCAGGAAGATTGCGCGCCGTGGCTGCAGGTGCAAAGCCGCTTGCTGGAGGCCGGCGTCCACGTGCCGGAGGTCCTGGCACTGGACCTTGAGCAGGGCTTCCTGCTGATTTCCGATCTCGGCAGCACTCCGTATCTTGCCGCCTTGCAGCGGCATTCTGCGCAGGACCGGACACGGGAAATTCACGCACTGTATTCCGATGCGATCGATGCACTGATCCGGATACAGTCTTCCCCCCGCCACGACCAACTGCCGCCATACGACCGCGCGCTGCTACAAAGGGAGATGGAGCTGTTTCCCAACTGGTATGTTGCGAAACACTTGGGCATATCGCTCTCCGCAGCGCAACGCGAAGTCCTGAATCAGGCGTTCGAACGTATCCTGGCGGTCAACCTCGCCGAGCCGAACGTCTTCGTGCATCGTGACTACCACTCCCGCAACCTGATGCTGATCGACTCGCCCGGATGTGCCAATCCCGGTGTCATCGATTTCCAGGATGCCGTATTTGGGCCGATCAGCTACGATCTGGTATCCCTGTTCAAGGACGCTTATATCGAATGGGAAGAGGAGCAGACGCTCGACTGGCTGATCCGCTATTGGGAGAAGGCGCGCAAGGCCAATCTCCCGGTGCGGGCCGATTTCGGCGAATTTCATCGCGACTACGAGTGGATGGGCGCACAACGCCACCTCAAGATACTCGGCATTTTCGCCCGCCTGTTCCATCGCGACGGCAAGGACGGCTATCTCAAGGACATGCCCTTGGTGGCAAAATACCTGCGCCATACCTGCGAACGTTACCGCGGACTCGGCCCGCTACGGAAACTCCTGGATGAACTGGAAAACCGCGCAGTGCAAGTGGGCTACAGCTTCTGATGAAGGCCATGATACTCGCGGCGGGGCGCGGCGAACGCATGCGACCGCTGACCGACACCTGTCCCAAACCGTTGCTGCAAGTGGGGGGCAAGCCGCTGATCGTCTGGCAAGTCGAGCGCCTGGTGGCTGCCGGCATCACCGATCTGGTCATCAATCATGCCCACCTGGGATCTCAGATCGAGGCCTTCCTGGGAAATGGCAGCCGGTACGGCGCCCGGATCACTTATTCCCGGGAGGCCGAAGCCCTGGAGTCCGCCGGCGGCGTGGTCCAGGCACTGCACTTGCTGGGACCGTCACCCTTCCTGATTGTCAGCGCCGACATTTATGTCGAATGTGATTACCACCGATTGGCTGAAAGCACCGCATTGCTCGCGGACGGGGCCTTGGCATTTCTTTGGCTGGTCGCCAACCCGGAATGGCACACGCGCGGTGATTTCGCTCTCGTCGACGGCTTACTGCGCATCGACCGGGAACCACGCCTGACTTACTCGAATATCGGCATCTTTCACCCGAATTTTTTCGCGGGTATCGAACCCGGCAGCAAATATCCCCTGCTCCCCCTCTTCAATCGCGCCATCGCTGCCGGTATGGTCAAGGGAGCGGTACTCGGCGGTCTGTGGGACAATATCGGTACTCCGCTGCAACTGGCGGCGCTGGATGAAGCATTGAAAAACCGGGTCTATATTTAGGGCCTGCTTGCATGGACATCTCTCCCTTTTCAAGACGGCGTGCCTGCCTGATGAAACACATGGGCAGAGGCATCGCCGTGATCCCCACCGCGCCGGAACAGGTACGCAACCGCGACACCCAGCATCCCTATCGTTCCGACAGTTATTTTCACTACTTGACCGGCTTCGGCGAACCCGAAGCGGTGCTGATCCTGCTGGCGGGAGAAACCCACCGGAGCATTCTGTTCTGCCGCGACAAGGATCCCGAAAGGGAGGTCTGGGACGGCTTCCGCTGGGGGCCCGACGCCGCCCGCGAGGCCTTCGGTTGCGACGAGGCGCACTCTGTCAAGACGCTTGACGGAAAGCTTGCCGAACTCCTGGCCGATCAGCCGACGCTGTGGTTTTCACTGGGCCAGGATTCCGCATGGGACGGGCGCATCGCCGCCGCCCTCAATGTCGTGCGCGCCCAGGAGCGCGCGGGCAAGCAGGCCCCGGCCGAAATCCGCGACGTACGGGCCACCCTCGACGGGATGCGCCTGGTCAAGGACAGCAGCGAGATCGCCATCATGCGCCGCGTCGCGACCATCTCGGCGGCGGCGCACCGCCGGGCGATGCGCGCCACCCGGCCGGGACGCCATGAGTACGAGATCGAGGCCGAACTGTTGCACGAGTTCCGCATCCATGGCTGCCAGGCCCCCGCCTATTCGAGCATCGTCGCCGGAGGCGCCAACGCCTGCACCTTGCACTATGTGCTGAACAACCAAGCGCTAAGGGATGGCGACCTGCTCCTGATCGACGCCGGCGGGGAACTCGACAGTTACGCCTCCGATATCACCCGCACCTTCCCAGTGAACGGCCGCTTCAGCGGACCGCAAGCGGATGTCTACGACCTGGTGCTCGACGCCCAAACGGCCGCGATTGCCGCCATCAAGCCGGGAGCGACATTTCTCGATCCGCACACGGCGGCGCTCAGAGTGCTGGCTCAGGGCATGCTGGATCTGAAGCTGCTGCACGGTTCACTCGATGCGGTCATCGAATCGGAATCATACAAGCGCTTCTACATGCATCGCACCGGACACTGGCTCGGTCTCGACGTGCACGACGCCGGCCCCTACAAGAACGGCGAAGCCTGGAAGCCGTTGCAGCCCGGCATGGTGCTGACGGTCGAACCCGGCTGCTACATCCGCGCTGCCGACGATGTGCCCTCCGCCTTCCATGACATCGCCGTACGCATCGAGGATGACGCGCTGGTCACCGAGTCCGGCTGCGACATCATCACCCACGAGGCGCCGAAAACCATCGCCGATATTGAAGTGTTGATGGCGGAAGGGCACCGTGGGTAGCGCCGAAAAACCTGCGAGCGGAGCGAGCCAAAATAGTCACTCCCTCACCCGGGGACGGGGCCGGGGGGCAGGCCAACCATTGGGCGGCCCCACCGCCGACAATGGCGACGGGCAACAACCCGTCGCCATTGTCGGCGGTGGTCCGGTTGGGATGGCATTGGCCTTGGCATTGAACCACCATGGGATCGCTGCGCAGATTCTTGACGCAAGATCGCGCGGCGCAGCGCGCGACGACCAACGCATCTTCGCCCTGTCGCATGGCTCACGTCAGATTCTCGAATGGCTCGGCGTCTGGCGGTCCATCACCAGCACCAGGATTGATGCCATCCACGTATCGCAGCAGGGCGGCTTCGGCCGCACCCGCCTGACGGCCCGCGAAGCGGGTGTCCCGGCACTCGGCTACGTAGCGGCGGCAGCCAGCCTCAGCACGGCCCTGGATGAGGCACTGGCAAGGAGGCGAGTTGTCTTCCACGAGAATACCCGCGTCCTCTCCGCAGACGCCTCGGACGACGCGATTCGCCTGGCCACGACAACCGGTGCCACCAGCGCCCGCCTGGCGGTATACGCCGAGGGGAACATCGACAGCGACAGCGCGGTCGTGGCGCAAGACTATGGTCAATCCGCGGTGATCTGCCAGGCGTCGGCTGATGGCCTCCCGACCTCGCAGGGCAAGCTTGCCTACGAGCGCTTCACCCCGCAGGGGCCGCTGGCACTGCTGCCGTTCGGCGAAGCACTGGCGGTGGTGTATACCTGCCCGACGAAAGCTGCCGAGGCGCTGGCCGGGCTGTCCGACGCCGAATTCCTGCTCCGCCTGCAGGCGCATTTCGGCCATCGCCGGCGCTTCACCGCGGTCACGCCGCGCTACCTGTTTCCGCTTGCCCTGCGTTACCGGAAGCATCCGGTGGGCGATCGCTGTGTGTGGCTCGGCAATGCCGCACAGACACTGCACCCGGTCGCCGGCCAGGGCTTCAACCTGGCGTTGCGGGATGTCTGGGAACTGGCACGCACGCTCGACACCGCGAGCGACCCCGGGGCACCGGAAACACTCGCCCGATATGCGGCCGCGCGCCGCATCGACCGGCGCAGCACCATCGGATTCACCGACGCCCTGGTCCGCGTCTTCAGCAACGACGATCCGCTGTTGCGGCTGCTCCGCGGCTTCGGCCTGCTCGCCCTCGACCAGTTGCCGCCGCTGCGCGGCTTCGTCGCCAAACGCATGATGTACGGCGCCCGGGCGTGGCCTTGAATCTTCGCGCGAGCGCTTGCTTGCCGGAGCATGCTTTGCGGTAGAATCACGCGCTTGATCCTGCCGACACGCCAGATTGCCCGTCACCCCAAGCCCTCCCCGCGACCCGCACATGCAATTCGCCGGTTTCACCCTCCGCAACAATCTGTTCGTCGCGCCCATGGCCGGGGTGACGGATCGTCCATTCCGCCAGTTGTGCAAACAACTCGGCGCAGGGCTGGCGGTGTCGGAGATGGTGACGTCGAATTCCTTGCTCTATGGCAGCGCCAAGACCCTGCGCCGCGCCAATCACGAGGGGGAAGTCGATCCGATTTCGGTGCAGATCGCCGGCGCGGATCCGCGCATGATGGCCGAAGCGGCCAGGCACAACGTCGATAACGGCGCCCAGTTGATCGATATCAACATGGGCTGCCCGGCCAAGAAGGTCTGCAATGTCCTGGCCGGCTCGGCTCTGATGCAGGACGAACCGCTGGTGGCGAGGATACTTGAAGCGGTCGTCAGTGCCGTGCCTGACACGCCGGTGACGCTCAAGTTTCGCACCGGCTGGAACCGCGACCACAAGAACGCCCCAGCGATCGCCCGCATCGCGGAATCCAGCGGCATTCGGGCCATCGCCATACATGGCCGCACCCGTGCCGATCAATATCAAGGCAACGCCGAATACGACACCATCGCCCTGGTCAAGTCGCGGGTGGGCATTCCGGTAATCGCCAACGGCGACATCACCACGCCGCAGAAGGCCAAGTTCGTCCTCGACTACACCGGGGCCGACGGCATCATGATCGGCCGCGCGGCCCAGGGCCGGCCGTGGATCTTCCGCGAGATCGAGCACTACCTGGCCAGCGGCGAATTGCTGCCGGCACCGAGCGCCCTCGAGATTCACCAGATCCTGCGCCGTCACCTGGCGGACCTGTATGCTTTCTACGGCGAACAGACCGGCGTCAAGATCGCACGCAAACACATCTCCTGGTATACCAAGGGCCTGGTCGGCGCGGCGCATTTCAGGCATGCCATGAACCAGCTCGACAGCGTCGACGCACAATTGGCCGCGGCCGACGATTTCTTTCTTGGCTACGGGCACCAGATCATCGCCGCCAACGACAACCTAACTTACGAGGAATCGCTTGCCGCATGAGCACCAACGAAATCGCCGACTGCGTCAGACGCACCCTGAACCGCTATTTCCGCGACCTCGATGGCGAAACGCCGTGCGCCATCTATGAAATGGTGTTGAAAAACGTCGAGCAATCCATGCTCGAAACCGTCATGCGCCACGCTGAAGGAAACCAGACCGTGGCCGCCGAGATGCTCGGCATCAACCGCAATACACTGCGACGAAAACTCAACGAGTACGAATTGCTTTGAGTTCGTCGGCCGCGGGAAACGCAGCGACTCGCTGAATGGTTCCCGGCAGGATTTTCCTCCCCAGCATATTCCCTAGCGAAAAAATGAAAATCGAACAAGCCCTGATCAGCGTCTCCGACAAGCGCGGGACGGTCGACTTTGCGCGCGCCCTGCACAGCCTCGGCATCAAGCTGCTCTCCACCGGCGGAACCGCCAAGCTGTTGCGCGATGCCGGCCTGAGCGTCACCGAAGTCTCGGACTACACCGGCTTTCCCGAGATGCTCGACGGTCGCGTCAAGACTCTGCACCCCAAGGTGCATGGCGGGATCCTCGGCCGGCGCGACCGCCCGGAGCATCTGGCGACCATGGCAGCGCACGACATCCCGCGCATCGACCTGGTGGTGGTGAACCTCTACCCGTTCCAGCAGGCCATCGCCAGAAGCGACTGCACGCTCGAGGACGCCATCGAGAACATCGATATCGGCGGTCCGACGATGGTCCGCGCGGCGGCCAAGAACCATGGCAATGCAGAGGGCGGCGTCGCGGTCGTCACCGACCCGGAGGACTACGCCGCCATCATCGCCGAACTCAAGGCCAGCGGCGAGTTGTCCTACGCCACCCGCTTTGCCCTGGCGAAGAAGGCGTTCACCCATACCGCGCGCTACGATTCCGCCATCGCCAATTACCTCACCAGCCTCGACGCCGAGAATCAGCGCGGCATCTTCCCGGAGCGCCTGCAACTGGCCTTCGACAAGGTCGACAGCTTGCGTTACGGCGAGAACCCGCACCAACAGGCGGCCTTCTATCGCGAACAGGGCCTGGCGCATGAATCCCCGGCCGGTTGCATCGCCAGCTACACCCAGTTGCAGGGCAAGGAACTCTCCTACAACAATATCGCCGACGCCGATGCCGCCTGGGAATGCGTTAGGGCGTTCGACGCCAATGTCCCGACCTGCGTCATCGTCAAGCACGCCAACCCGTGCGGCGTGGCGATCGCGGCGACGGCGGAGGAGGCTTACCGCAAGGCCTTCAAGACCGACCCGACCTCGGCCTTCGGCGGCATCATCGCCCTGAATGTCGCCATCGACCAGCCCGCCGCCGAGGCGATAGCCGGCCAGTTTGCCGAAGTCATCATCGCCCCCGAAATCACCGCCGAGGCACGCGCCGTCTTTGCCGCCAAACAGAACCTGCGGGTGCTGCTGGTTCCCCTCGCACATCACGCACCGTCGGGCAAGGCCGCCGCAACGCTCGACTTCAAGCGCGTCGGCGGAGGTCTGCTGGTGCAGACGGCCGACGCCGCGCGCATCGTCCAGGCCGACCTGAAGCTGGTGACCAAACGCGCGCCGGACCAACAGGAGATGCGCGACCTGCTGTTCGCCTGGAGTGTCGCCAAGTATGTCAAGTCGAACGCCATCGTCTACTGCAAGGGCGGCATGACGGTGGGGGTCGGCGCCGGCCAGATGAGCCGTGTCGACTCGGCGCGGATCGCCGCGATCAAGGCGGAGAACAACGGCCTCAGCGTGGCCGGATCGGTCGCCGCGTCGGATGCCTTCTTCCCCTTCCGGGATGGTCTCGACGTGCTCGCCAAGGCCGGCGCCACGGCGGTGATTCAGCCCGGCGGCTCGGTGCGCGATGCGGAAGTCATCGCCGCCGCCGACGAGCACGGCATCGCGATGGTATTCACCGGGTTCCGCCACTTCCGCCATTAAATCCATGAAGCTCCTCGTCATCGGTTCCGGCGGACGCGAACATGCCCTGGCCTGGCGGCTGGCACAGTCGCCGCGGGTACAGAAGGTCCTGGTGGCGCCGGGCAACGCCGGGACTGCGCTGGAGGATGGCGTCGAGAATCTTCCCTTGACCGCCGTTGCCGATTTGGTTGCCTTTGCACAGGAAGAGAAGATTTACGCCACCGTCGTCGGCCCCGAAGCGCCGCTCGCCGCGGGCATAGTGGATGCATTTCGCGCAGCCGGCCTGCGGATCTTCGGGCCGACGCGGGCGGCGGCGCAACTGGAAAGCTCCAAGGATTTCGCCAAGCGCTTCATGGCGCGCCACGGCATCCCGACGGCGAAGTTCAGCACATTTTCCGACGCGGCCCAGGCGCACGCCTATGTGGACAGCGAAGGCGCGCCTATCGTCGTCAAGGCCGATGGGCTGGCCGCCGGCAAGGGCGTGGTGGTGGCAATGTCGCTCGCAGAGGCGCACGCGGCCATCGACCGGATGCTGCTCGACAACAAGCTCGGTGACGCCGGCGCCCGCGTCGTCATCGAGGAAATCCTCGACGGCGAGGAGGCCAGCTTCATCGTCATGGCGGACGGGATGAACGCCTTGCCGCTGGCTACCAGCCAGGATCACAAGCGCCTCGGTGACGGCGACAGGGGGCCCAACACCGGCGGCATGGGTGCCTATTCCCCGGCGCCGGTGGTGACCCCCAGAATTCACGCCAGCGTCATGCGCGAGGTGATCCTGCCCACCCTCGGCGGCATGGCCAAGGACGGCATCACCTACACCGGTTTCCTGTATGCCGGCCTGATGATCCTGGCCGACGGCTCGGTCAAAGTGGTGGAATTCAACTGCCGCCTGGGCGACCCGGAGACCCAGCCAATCCTGATGCGCCTGAAGAGCGACTTGCTGGAATTGGTCGATGCCGGCATCGACGGCCGTCTCGACCGTGTCGAAGCCCAGTGGGACAGGCGCGTGGCGCTGGGCGTGGTGATGGCCGCGGCGGGCTATCCCGACGCGCCGCGCCAGGGCGACCTGCTGCAAGGGCTGCCCAAAGCCACGGAGGACAGCCATGTCTTTCATGCCGGCACGGCCCGGCGAGGCAGCGATGTAGTGGTCAGCGGCGGTCGCGTGCTGTGTGTCACCGCCCTCGGCGACAATGTCCGCGCCGCGCAGAAGCGCGCCTACGAAGTCGCCGAGACTATCCGCTTCGACGGCATGCAGATGCGCCGCGACATCGGCCATCGCGCCATCGTTCAGCGCGCAACGTAACTCGCATGGTCATCAGACCACCTCCGTGCCATGAAATTGTTCAAAACCAGGATTTACGCCCCCACCCCCGACCCCCGCCCAGGCGGGGGCTACAAATTGCTCGCTGCGCTCGTGGGTTGCGGGGCGCTTCGTAACTGCATTTCACGCTAAGCGCCTACAGCCATCGCGATGCCGCATTACGCCTTTCGCATTGTCAATGTCTTCGCCGAAACACCGCTGGGTGGCAACCCTTTGGCGGTTTTCGAAGATGCGCTCGGCATGGATGACGCGACCATGCAGGCGCTGGCACTACAGTTCAATCTCTCCGAAACCACCTTCATTTTGCCATCCGCCACCGCCACGGCGCGGGTGCGGATTTTCACGCCCACCTTCGAGATGCCCTTCGCCGGCCACCCGACGCTGGGCACGGCGCAGGTGGTGCATGACCTCAGGCACTGCGGCGATCGGCTCACCCTTGAGATGCAGGCCGGCCGCATCCCGGTCAGTGTCGCGAACAACCTATGGACCCTGACCGCGGCACGGCCGACCACCCGCACGCCGCAGGCCTCCCGCATGGAACTGGCGCAGGCGCTCGGGCTGAAGCCGGAAGACATCGGCGACACGCCGCTGTGGGTCGACACCGGCAGCGATCAACTGGTCATCCCGCTGACTTCTCCGGCGGCGGTGCAGCGCTGCCGGCCCGATGCCGCCCTGATGCAACGCTACTGCAAGAACGGCCCGCGCGTCCTGGCCTATGTCTGGGCCAACAGCGCTGAACATGAGGCCACGGTACGCTTCTTCTTCAACAAGCACGGCAGCGTCATCGAGGATCCCGGCACCGGATCGGCCTGCGCCAATCTCGGCGGCTATCTGCTGGCCACCGGCCGCAGCGGCCCGCTGGCGTGGACCCTGCACCAGGGCGAACAGGTCGGACGCCCCTGCGTGCTGCAATTGACGCTCGGCGCCGACGGCGCGATCCAGGTCGGCGGCCGGGTCATCGAAATCGGCCGCGGCATAATCACCCTCCCATAGACGGGCCTGCCATGGATAGCGGACCCATCAAGGAATACCTGACCGGACTGCAGAACCGCATTGTCGCGGCGCTGGAAGAGGTCGACGGCATGCCGTTCCGGCAAGATGCCTGGGTCAGGCCGCAAGGCGGGGGCGGGATCAGCCGCCTGATCGAAGAAGGCAAGCTGTTCGAACGCGGCGGCGTCAATTTTTCCCATGTCATCGGCGACGCCCTGCCCGCTTCCGCCACCGCCCACCGGCCGGAACTCGCCGGTCGCGCCTGGGAAGCGTTGGGCGTCTCGCTGGTGCTGCACCCGCGCAATCCCTACTGCCCCACCAGCCACATGAACGTGCGCTGCTTCGTCGCCACCAAGTCAGGCGAAGAGCCGGTGTGGTGGTTCGGGGGCGGCATGGACCTGACCCCGTATTACGGCTTCGAGGACGATGCCCGCCACTTTCATGTCAGTTGCAAGAGTGCCCTGGCGCCCTTCGGCGCCGACCTGCATGCCCGCTACAAGGAGTGGTGCGACCGCTATTTCTTCCTGAAGCACCGCAACGAACCGCGCGGCGTCGGCGGCATCTTCTACGACGACCTCAACGAGGGCGGCTTCGAGCGCTGCTTCGCCCTGACGCAGAGCGTCGGCGACAGCTTCCTCGACGCCTACCTGCCGCTGCTCAAACGCCGCAAGACCATGGCCTACGGCGAACGCGAGCGTGACTTCCAGGCCTACCGGCGCGGCCGCTACGTCGAATTCAACCTGGTGTGGGACCGCGGCACACTGTTCGGCCTGCAATCCGGCGGCCGCACCGAATCGATATTGATGTCCTTGCCGCCGCTGGTGAAATGGCGTTACGACTGGCATCCTCAGCCCGGTAGCGAGGAAGCGAGGCTCTACAGCGACTTTCTGGTGCCGCGCGACTGGGCTTGAACCGGCGTCCGACCCGGGCTACCACTCGCCCACCCGGCGTGAGCGGTGCGCTGCAAGCAGCGATCAAGAGACTGCACCAAGCAACCGGGGTGCGCTGACGCACAGACTGGATGCATCGGGACGTTCATAACCACCAGCACCAATTGGTCGTTCGAAAGCCGCATGGAATATCGTGATGCCGGATGGTAACAACCTTATGTGCGAGAACGCACCGAGCGAGGCCATACAAATTGCTATGATTTGAGGGAGCTGTCCTGGACCACTCGGAGCAGACCTCACACTCCTTCAACGGGTTCACGTCTTGCGCCTGACAGGGCCCCTGCTCAAAGCATGATCATGTACCTCCGCTAGTTCGTATCGTTCACTCGGGCACTCCATACCGTGCACATTCACGGCCTCAGCATCGAACAGTCCCTCGCCAGCCTGAAGACGACAGCGGCCGGCCTTGCCGTGGACGAGGCGACGCGCCGTCTGGCGGAGTTCGGGCCGAACCATGTCGAGGAAGTCGCGCGCGAACACCTGTTGCTCGGCTTCGTCCGCGAATTCACCCATTTTTTCGCCATCATCCTGTGGATCGGGGCCGCGCTGGCTTTTCTCGCCGAACATTTTCAGCCGGGCCAGGGCATGGTCCGCCTCGGAGTGGCGATTGTCGGTGTCATCATCGTCAACGGCATCTTTTCCTTCTGGCAGGAATACAAAGCCGAGCAGGCCGTGGCGGCGCTGCGTCAGTTATTGCCGCAGAAGGTCCAGGCGCTGCGTGGCGGACTTGTCGTGGAGTTGCTCGCCACCGACCTGGTGCCCGGCGATATCGTGTTGCTCGAAGAAGGCAGCCTCGTGCCAGCCGACTGTCGCCTGGTCGAGGCCTTCGGCGTGCGCGTGAATACCGCGACGGTGACCGGCGAATCCAAGCCCATGGCGCGCAATATCCAGCCGAGCAGCGAAGACTCGCCACTCTATGCCAGGAACGTGATGCTGGCCGGGACCTCGGTGGTATCGGGACAGGCGCGCGCCGTGGTGTACTCCACCGGCATGCATACCGAGTTCGGCCGGATCGCCCATCTCACGCAAACCGCCGGCGCCGCCTCGTCGCCGCTGCAGCGCGAGATCGCGCGCCTTTCGCGCATTGTGGCGGCGCTTGCCACCGGGATGGGCGTAGCCCTGTTTTTCGTCGGTGAGGCGATGGGGCTGCCGACCTGGGAAAACCTGCTGTTTGCCATCGGGATTATCGTTGCCAACGTGCCGGAAGGCTTGCTGCCGACAGTGACCCTCTCCCTGGCCATGGCGACCAAGCGCATGGCCAGGCGCAACGCGCTGGTGCGCCACCTGCCCGCCGTCGAGGCGCTGGGCTCGACCACCGCCATCTGTTGCGACAAGACCGGCACGCTGACGCAGAACCGCATGTCGGTGCAACGCCTGTGGCTGGGCGGTGGCCTGGTTGATGTCGGCGATCTGGCGGCCGCATTGACGAATAATCCGCGCCTCACCGAGGACCACCGCGAGTTGTTCGTCAATGCCGCACTGTGCCATAACCTGAAGGAAGTTGACGATCACGGTCAGCACAAACTGCTCGGCGACCCGATGGAAGTCGCACTCGCCGCCATGGGACGGCAAGTGGCCGGCGAGCTTACCGACTACCGGCGGAGCGACGAGATTCCCTTCGACACTGACCGCAAGCGCATGTCGGTACTGTGCGAAGGCCCCGCCGGCCGCGTGCTCTACTGCAAGGGCGCGCCGGAAACCGTGCTTGCCGCCTGCGACTTCGTCCAGTTCGACGCCGGCATCGTGCCCATCGATCCCGCGGCGAAAACACGCCTGCTGGCGGCGCAGCAGCAGATGGCCGAGGCCGGGCTGCGGGTGCTGGCCTTCGCCCATTGCGCGGTCAAGGACGGCGCGCCGAGCGAAGAACGCGGCATGATCCTGACCGGGCTGGTCGGGCTGGAAGACCCGCCCCGGGTGGAAGTGCCGGATGCCATCGCGCGTTGCGCCACGGCGGGCATCCGCATCATCATGGTGACCGGCGATCACCCGCATACGGCCTTGGCGATTGCCCGCCAGATCGGCCTGGTGAAGACCGATCAGCCGGTCGTCATCACCGGCGATGAACTGCGCGCCATCTCCCCTGCGCACTTGCAACTGGCACTCGACGCCAAGGAGATCCTCTTCGCCCGTGTCGCCGCGGTGCAGAAGATGCTGATCGTCCAGGCCCTGCAGAAGAAAGGCGAGATCGTCGCCGTGACCGGCGACGGGGTCAACGACGCGCCGGCGCTGAAGACAGCCGACATCGGCATTGCCATGGGCATCGCCGGCACCGATGTCGCCAAGGAAGCTGCCGACCTGATCCTGCTCGACGACAACTTCGCCAGCATCGTCGCGGCCATCGAGGAAGGACGGGCGGTGTTCGAGAACATCCGCAAGTTCCTCACCTACATCCTCAGTTCCAACATTCCCGAACTGGTGCCTTATCTTGCTTTCGTGCTGTTCCGCATTCCGCTGCCGCTGACCATCATCCAGATCCTTGCCGTCGACCTCGGCACCGACATGCTGCCGGCGCTGGCCCTGGGCGCCGAGAAACCCGATCCCGGCGTGATGCAACGCCCGCCCAGGGCGCGCCACGAGAGGCTGCTGTCCTGGGGCCTGCTGGTGCGCGCCTATCTGTTTCTGGGCGTGCTGGAAGCGGCGGCGGCGATGGCGGCGTTCTTCTTCGTACTCGATGCAGCCGGCTGGCACTACGGCATCGTCCTCGATCGCGGCGATCCCCTGTATCTGCAGGCGACCTCCGCCTGCCTGGCGACGATCGTCGTGATGCAGATGATGAACGTATTCCTGTGCCGGCATCCATCCAAATCGGCGCTGTCCTTCGGACTCTTCAGCAATCCTTATATCCTGCTGGGTCTGGCGGCAGAACTGGGCCTGATTCTGTTCATCCTGTATACCCCGTACGGCAACTGGCTGTTCGGCACCGCGCCGATCGGCGCCAAGGTCTGGCTGCTGGCGCTGGCCGGCGCTGGGCTGATGCTGGTACTGGAAGAAGTGCGCAAAGCCTGGCTGCGGCGGATGGGTACCCGAAGCGGACGCTACATCGAGGCTGCCGCGCGGTAGTGCCGGTTGGCATCATCCGTCCGGTCGAGCCGGTCGAACAGTTCGCCCAGTTCGAGGTGGGCGAGGCGCGTCGGCTCTATGGAGAGCGAGGCTTCCAGGTAACTCTGCGCCTTGCCCCACAATTGCTGTTGCCGGCACAGGCGGCCCAACGCCAGCAACAGTTGGGCATCGCGCGGCTGCTGCTTGAGCCAGTCCTCGGCCTGGGCGATGCGACCGAGCACGTCACCCTTGCGGCACTCGGCATAGACCGCCAGCAACGACGAATCCCATTCCTCTTCCAGGGCGTCCTGGATGATGCGTTGCGCATTCTGGCAGTCCTCCGCCGCAATCAGCAGGCGCGCCGCCTCGGCGACCAGGCGCGGCGCATGGCGTTCCCCGGCCGGGATCTCGCGCCAGTAACTGGCCAGCGCAGCGGCGTCGAGGCTCAGCGAGCGCAGGATCTCCTGATAGGCGCGCATCCTCAACGGTGCGGCCTGCTCGGCGCTCAGGGCGCGATGCTTTTCCAGTTGGCGCACCAGGCGCAGCACCTCGCGCCAGTCGCCCAGCGCCTGTTGGGCCCGCAAGGCCAGGCGCAGCGCGGCGATATGGCGCTGTCCGCCGGCGGCCAGCACGTCCAGCGCACCCAGCGCCTCGCCGTAGCGGTGTGCATCGAGGTTGAGTTCGGCATCGGTCATCAGGCGCGCGGTTCGGGTGGTGCTGTCATCCAGCTCGTATTCTGCCGCCCGGCGCAGCCATTCGCTTTCGCGCTCCTGATCGCGCAGCGCGTGCGCGGCGCGGGCCGCCACCAATGCCGACAAGGCGGGCGCGTAGGCTGCGGCATGGGCGTCGGCGGCACTCCTCAGGGCGTGGCCGTAGCGGCCCTCGAAACTGAAGCGGACGGCATCGCCCAAGGCCCGTTCGGCCTGTCCGCGGCGCCGCCGGGCGCGATACTCGCGCACCGCCTGGGGCAGGCGCAAGGTCTGCGACACGACGCGCAGAAACATGTAGACCACGGTGAAGCCCGCCACCTGCAGCAGGATCATCAGGTTCAGCGAGAGTTCAACGCGCCATGGCGGCAATACCAGGAGCACGTAGCCGTCATTGTAGCGGGCCGCCAGCGCCAGGCCGACGGCCAGCGCGCCCAGCGTCAATAACCACAACAGGGCGCGCATCAGCGCGTGGCTCCCCCGCCAACGCCTGGCGTACCCGGTGGGATCGATGCGCCGCCAGGGGCGCTCCTCTGACGGGGACCCGCTGCGGGAGTGTCCTTGTCCAGCGCCGTCTTGTAATTCCGGATGCTCCCCAGCGTCTCATTGAGGTTGGGCAGCTCCAGGCTCAGATCGGCGGCGGACAGGCCCTTCAGCGTCGCCAGGGCATTCCCCACCGGCTTATCGCGGGTATCGAAATAGCGCTCGAGCAGATCGCGCGCATGGCGCAGGTCGTCTCGATAGGTACGCCCGTCGCGCTGCAGCAGTGCCAGGCGGGCGTCGATCAGGCGCAGTTTGAGATTCTCGCGCAGGAAGAACACCTGGGTCGGGGCGAGCAAGGCGGGCTCCGGTTGATCGACGCGCTCGACGCGGATCAGATGTTTCATTTCGGCCCACAGCTCGCGGCCCAGGCTTTCCAGCGCACTCGGCTCGGTCTGTGCCAGTTTGGCGCCGGCCCTGGGCTTGGCCGCCGGCTCCAGGCGTGCACGCTGCTCGTAGGCCAGCGGCAGGCTTTCCACCGCGGCGATCACGCTTTCGAGTTTCAGCGCGATACCCGGTACGTCGGCCAGCGGCAAGGCCTTCAGGCGATCGATGTCGCGGTTGATCAGCTTGCGCAGCGGCAGCAATCGCGCCTGGCCGGTACGCGCCAGGCGCGCGTCGATGCCTTGCAGGGCGATCAGGACCGCCTCGACATTGCCGGTCAATTGCAGCTGTTGCGCGGCGATCGTCACGCCTTGCTCGATTTCCGCCAGGATCCGTTCGTCGCGGCCCCTCGACAATTCCTGGTACATGCTTTCGAGCGCCAGTTGCTGGCTCTGCGCTTCCGCCTGCTTGGCTTCCAGCACGCCGGTCTTGGCGGTGAGGGCTTGCAGCAATTCCTGGTTCTGGCGTGCCAGGGTACGGCTTTCCCGGGCCGCCGCGTCACCCTCGGCCAGCCGCCTGGCCAGTTCCTGCTGCAGATCGGCAAGCCGGGTGCGTGTCTCCAGCCACTGCCAGCCGAGCAGCAGCAAGGCCAGGGTGGCGAGGAGCACCGACGGGCGTTTCAAGGCAGCCAGGGTCCGTCGCCAGGCGGGCGGCGGATCGGAGACCAGCAGTGCCGGCTTTTCAGCTTCCATGATGCGCGGATGCAGCTTGGGAAGCGTCCGCGGAGCGCTCCCCCGGTTCGGCTTCAAGTGGAGAAAAGTGGGCGACCAGCCCGGCCATCAATCCCTCGTCTCCCGGCGCCGTCGACACCACCCGCGACAGGCCCAGTGCGCGCGCCTCGGCGACGATGCGCGCGTGAGGTGCGAACAGCGGCGTATTCAACAGCAGTTCCCGGCCCGGATCGCCGAGCATCGCGACGAAGTTGCGCAATCCTTCGCTGCTGGTGATCACAATGGCATCGAGGCAATGCTGCGCCCAGAGCTGCAACAGCGGTGCGATGTCGGCATCCGGCCGGCTGCGCCGGTAGCAGGTGACATATTCGACCGTCGCCCCGCGTTGCACCAGCGTGTCGCCCAGCAAGTCCCGGCCGCTGTCGCCGCGCAACACCACGACGCGCTTGCCGGCCATCTCGCGCATCTCGGGCAGTTCCAGCAACGCCTCGGAATCGAATCGCTGGCGCGGTGCGATCACCTCGGTGATGCCGAAGCGCGCCAGTTCCCGCTCGCTGGTCTGGCCCATGGCCGCCACGCGCAGGCGGGCCGGCCAGGGGCGCTGCCGGGTAATCGTGGCGAGCGCCTTGTTCACCGCATTGGGGCTGACGAACACCGCCAGGTCGAACTCATCCAGCCGCGCCGCGATATCGAGGAGCGGCCGCGGGTCGTCGATGTCGTGGATCGCCAGCACCGGAAACAGCACCGCCACCCCCCCCGCCAGGCTGATCTGCGCAGACAGGTGCCCGGCCTGCTCGGCCGGACGTGTGACCACGATCTGTCTGCCGGACAGGGGCTTGATGCCATCCTCGGGGGCTTGCTGCGATGGTGGACTGGTCAGCCGATCGGGGATGGCCATGCCGATCAACCCAGCGCGGCAAGAATTTCGACGGCGCCCTGGGCACGCAATTCCGTGGCAAGTTTCAGGCCCAGCGCTTCCGGATCGGCGACGTCGCCGACCAGCTCGGCACGGGCAAAACGCCGGCCATCGGGGGTTGCGACAAAACCGCGCAAGCGCAGATGACGAGTTCCCTGCGTCTGGGCATAGGCGCCCAAGGGCACTTCGCAGCTCCCTGCCAGCGCGCGCGAGACCGCGCGCTCGGCGCGCACGCAGGCGGCCGTGGCCGGATCGTTCAAGGGCGCCAGCCAGGCGGCGATGTCGGGACGCGAGGCGAGCGCCTCGATGCCCAGCGCGCCCTGCCCTGCCGCGGGCAGCGACAACTCCGCGGGCAGCACCGCGCGGATCCGCTGGCCCAGGCCGAGGCGGGTCAGACCCGCCGCCGCCAGGATGATCGCGTCATACTCGCCGCCGTCGAGCTTGCGCAGCCGGGTATCCAGATTGCCGCGCAGGCTGGTGACGGCCAGATAGGGAAAGTTCGCGTGCAGTTGCGCCTCGCGGCGCAGGCTGGAAGTGCCGACCACCGCGCCCGGCGGCATCTCCTCGAGATTCGCGAACCTGCTCGAGACAAAGGCATCGAGCGGCACTTCGCGCGGGCCGATGGCGACCAGGGCAAACGCCGCCTCCAGTTGCATCGGCACATCCTTCATCGAATGCACGGCGATGTCGGCGCTGCCGTCGAGCAGCGCCGTCTCGAGTTCCTTGACGAACAGCCCTTTGCCGCCGACCTTGGCGAGCGGGCGGTCGAGGATCTGGTCGCCGCGCGTGGTCATGCCGCGCAGTTCGACCCGGCTGGCTGGGTATAATCCTTGCAGCAGGCTGCGCACATGCTCGGCCTGCCACAAGGCAAGACGAGACTCGCGCGTGGCAATGACGATGCGTTCGGGGTTGCTCTTGCTCACTGATTCCAAGACCGAAAAGGGAGAATTCTTGACGCCACAAATGCTCAAAGCGCACCCAAGCTTGGTACGCCAATGGGCCTGGATTCTAGCATGCCTGCTCGTCTGGACGCTCGCTGGGCTGGCCGTGGCAGCGCCGCCGGCCGTGCCTGTTTCGGCACTCCAGGTAGCGCATGATTTGGCTGCCGATGGCCAACTCCTGCGCGAACGCCGCATCCCCCTGATGATCCTTTACAGCCGGGCCGACTGCGCCTGGTGCGAGCGCACCCGGCGTGAATTTCTGCTCCCGCTGGCAAACGATCCGGCATCCGCCGATCGCGTCCTGGTGCGGCAGATCAACCTCGACAGCGATGCACGCCTCATCGATTTTGCCGGCCGGGCCACCACCCATCGCCTCTTCGCCACTGCCCAGCACGCCAGACTCGCACCGACCCTGATGTTCTACGCTTCCGACGGCCGGCAAGTGGCCGAGCCGGTGGTTGGTTTCCTGCTGGCGGATTTCTACGCGGCTTACATCGAACGCGGCATCGATACCGGGCTGGCCCGGCTGCGGGACGGCCAACGATGAAAACACATCCCGCCAACCCGGAAGGCGCCGACAAGGACCAGCCGCTGCGCGATGACATCCGCCTGCTCGGCCGCATCCTCGGGGATACCTTGCGCGAGCAGGAGGGCGAGGCGGTCTTTGAAACCATTGAACGGGTGCGCCAGTTGGCGATCCGCTTGCATCGGGACGACGACCGCGCGGCGCGGCGCGAGCTGACCGATTTGCTCGATGCCCTGAGCCGCGACCAGGTCAACCAGGTGGTGCGCGCCTTCAGCTACTTCTCGCATCTGGCCAATATCGCCGAGGACCAGCATCACATCCGCCGCGCGCGGGCCCATGCCCGCGACGGCGCACCGCCGCGCGAGGGCAGCCTGGCCCATGCCCTCTCCCGCGCACTGGCGAACGGCGTCGATGCGCAACGTCTGGTGGAATTCTTTGATAGTGCGTGCATCAGCCCGGTGCTGACCGCCCATCCCACGGAGGTTCAGCGCAAGAGCATCCTCGACGCGCAATGGAAGATCGCCCGCCTGCTGGAAGAGCGCGACCGGACGCTGCTGACGCCGGACGAACGCGCCACCCGCGACGAAGCCCTGCGCCGCACCGTGCTGTCGCTATGGCAAACGCGCATGCTGCGGCGCGCCAGACTGTCGGTGATGGACGAGGTGAACAATGCGCTGAGCTACTACGACACCACCTTCCTGCGCGAACTGCCGCGGCTGTATGG
>Ga0163199_1000455_pt1 | contig 25933 bp, 26 predicted proteins | sample PL_2010_150m_FD_113537 | JGI IMG/M metagenome (GOLD analysis project Ga0163199, IMG submission 113537) | Freshwater microbial communities from Powell Lake, British Columbia, Canada to study Microbial Dark Matter (Phase II) - PL_2010_150m | ecosystem: Environmental > Aquatic > Freshwater > Lake ...
CCATAAGTCCGTGCGTTCGCCGTGTTCCGGGTAGCCCTCTCCCGTGCGCCAGTTCAGCGCGGTTGCTGCTTTCGTTTTCCTTGCCATTGCACGCCCCTTGTGCGTCCCTTGATTTAGGATCGCCGCGCCGGCCGGGCAAGGGTTCCCGGTTTTCGCCTTTGGGGATCAGCCGCAGGCTAGGCGCAGCGAAAGCGGATCAGTTCAGCGCCGGGACCGGGCCGCCCGCTTTTGCCCTTTTCCTCGCGCGCGTTGCCGGCGCGGCAGGATTGCCCTCGCGCGGCTTTTTCAGGGGCGCGCGTGCGGTCTGGTCGGCGAAGCGGGCGGCGATCTCCCGGCGTGCGTCCGCGATCAGGCATTCCGCCAGCTCGCAGGCGGCAACCCCGGAATATTGCTTCGCTTCGATCAAGGTCGGGCCGGCGTTCGTGGTCAGGTCGGCGCAAAAATCGCCGGCAAGACTCACGCGCAGCAGGTCAATTACCGCTTCCGCGCGGGACAGTTTTTCAAGTGCATTCATGGGGTGCCCCTGGTTGCTGCAATGGATCCAAATTCAGCGCGGGCGGGACCACGCGCCGGCCGAAAACCCGGCCGGAATTCCGCCGCCGCGTCGAAAATTGCGACGGCCTGACACGTCCCGCGAACAACTGTCCCGGCGTGTCCCGGCCGTGTCCCGGTTCAATTGGCATAATCGAAGCGCGGGAAGCCGTGCGCTGCAATGCTTTCCGCGATTTGTCCCGGTTGTCCCGGTTGTCCCGGTCGATTTCTAGGGGGTAGGGATGCTTTTTCATGGGTTCGCAGCTGCCGAAAGTGGGGGTCAGGCGCGGCGCAATTGCACCACGTTGAAGGCTTCGCCGTTCTCGATACTGGCGAGTTTCGCCGCCCACAATTCCAAGGCGCGCCGCCGTTCGGTCAGGTAATCATGCTTGTCATACGTCGCCACCAAGCCCCCCAGGGAGTGATTTAGGCATCGCTCGGCAATCAGCACGTCCACACCCAGCGCCCCCAGGTGACTGCGGCAGGTTGAGCGCAGATCGTGCGGGGTGAATCGGCGGCATTTCTTGCCCAGCTTTTTCGCCAGGGTCACAAGCGATGCGTTTAGGGTTGTCGGTTCCATGTGTGCGTCGCCTTCCTTGCCGTCAAACCGGGTGCGGATCGGCATGACGTAGCGGGACCCGAAAGCCATTGATTGCAGTTCGGCAAACCAGCCGGCAACCATCGGCGGCAGGGGAATGACAAAGCCCTTTTTTGTCTTGGAGTGTTCCGGGGGAATTGTCCATTCCGCCCGCTCAAAGTCTAGGTGTACCCATTCAGCTTGCACAAGCTCACCAATCCGCGCCCCGGTTGCCAACAGAATGCGGACCATCAAGGCATTCGGCCGGCTCATGGTCGGCAGCGCCTTGAATACCGCGCCGATCTCAGCATCCGTCAGCATGACGCGCTCGCGCTGGTCGGGCGCGCCGCCTATGATCGCCTCGCTTCGGATATGGGCGCAGGGGTTCGCCGTGACAACGTGCCTAGCGATGCCGTGAGCGAAAACCATGCGAATGCCGACCATGACAAGCCGGGCAACGTGCAGCGATCTGCCGGCCGTCGCTTCAACGATGCCGACAATATCGGCCGGGGTCACGTCCGCCGCCGCAAGGTGCCCGATCTTCGGATAGACGTAATCGCGCAATTGCTGGGTGCGGCTGGTGACAGTAGCCGCCGCCAGCTTCTTAGGGCTTTTGTCAAAGTAATCCTCTGCCAGCTTGCGGAATGTCCAAGCCCGCGCCGCCGCCTGGTCGGCGTGTCGTTTCTGCGCTGCCACGTCCACGCCTTGCTGAATCTCGCCACGCTTGGCGCTGGCGATCTCGCGCGCCTTGGCTAGGCTCAGGTCGGGATACCGTCCCAGCGTCAATTCTTTGCGCTTGCCCGCCAGGTAGTAGCGCAGCGTCCACGCGGCCGTTCCCTTTTCCGACAATGTGAAGGTCAGGCCGTCGCCGTCCGCAATCGCTACCGGCTCCGCCTTCCTGATCCAATCCCGTATTTGAACATCGCTCAGCTTGCCCATAGCGCCCCCCTGAATTTGCGATCTAGCTACCCGGTAGCTACCTAGCTACCCGCCTAGCTACCCGTTTATTCTGCGCTGTCTGGCGACGTTATGCAACGTCCTGAAACAAAAAACCCCGCAACGGCGGGGCTTGGTGGGGTTTTCAGCGACGTTGTGAAACGTCCTGAAAAGTGCCTAAAGGTTACACAGCGTGAGTTCGAAGTTGACCATCGAGTCGACTTGCCGCGGCCGCTGATCCATGTCCGGACGCAGGAAGCGGATGTTGATGGCGAACTTGCCGGCGGAAATTTCCGGCAGGCAGGGATCTCCCTGTCCTGTCTTCAGGCGGATCAATTGTGCGTTGCGACCGCCCAGCATGAGTTGAAAGGTGCCGCGTTGGGCCGTTTTCTGTTCCGACCGGCCGGAGGAACGCAGCAGGCGCAACACGATGGCAAGCCCGGCGCGGATCGGCATCAGCGGCGCGATCCAGCCGCGGATATCCTGCTGCCGCAGCGCCGGCTCGCGATGCCGCCAGTAGTGGTAACCGGGCAGGTCGAATTCGCAGACGCCGCCCGGAATCGCGGCGCGGTTCTTGATGGTCATCAGCCATTCGTTTTCACGCAGGTAATGACCGATCTTGCCGTGCATGGAAAGCAGCAGCGAACTGGCCTGCTCGATTTCGTAGAGCGCGCCGGAAAGGGCATCCTCTGAAATTTCGGGATTGTTGCGGAAGGAAAGCAGGATCTGGCGCTGGCGCTCGAGTTCCTGGACCAGATCGAATTTCAGTTCGGCGCGACCGGCGACCTCGAGAATCTCAAACAGCGTGACAAGAGCGACGTGGTGCTCCATGGCACCTTCGGCGGCAGCGAAATGAACGACCTTGTCGAACAGATCTTCGAGCCGCAATAGCGTGCGAACGCGCTCGCTGAGTGGGTATTCGTAAGTGATCACATGCCGGCCAAATGGGAAAATCTGTTGGGATTGTGACCCAATTCAGTGCAAAGCTCAACAAAACCGGCTCGACAATGCCAGATAGCTCCCGTGCAGGCGCTCGATCTGCGCCGGCAATTCAGCAAGTGTGCCGTCATTATTGATGACGTCGTCGGCGGCCGCCAGACGTTCGGCGCGCGTCGCCTGGGCTTCAAGAATCCGCTCGATATCGGTCCGCGCAAGTCTGTCGCGGCGCATGACACGATCGACTTGTGTGGCTTCGGCACAATCGACCACGGCAATGCGGTCAACGCGCTTGCGGTAGTCCCCGGATTCGACCAGCAGCGGCACCATCAGAATGGCATAAGGCGAGATGGCCGGATTCGCCAGCAGTTGCCGCTCGCTTTCGCTGCGAATCATCGGATGCAGAATCGCTTCCAGACGCTTGCGCGCCGACGGGTCGGCAAAAACGATGGCGCGCATCGCGACGCGGTCGAGTGCGCCGTCGACCTTGGCCGCACCATCGCCGAATTCGGCTCGAATGGCCGGCATCGCGGCGCCGCCGGGCGCGGTCAGAGCGTGCGCGATCGCGTCGGTGTCGACTACCGTGATGCCGCGCTCGGCGAACAGGTGGGCGACGGCGCTCTTGCCGCTGCCTATGCCGCCGGTAAGTCCGACAACATAGCTCATCGGGCGGCTACGGCACGCACTCGCCGATGGTGGCGTCGGCGTATGACGCGATCAGTTTCGGCAGTTGCTGCAACAGCGTCGCTGCCGCAGCGCGGGTTTCGACGCGGGCTCTAGATACCGGCTTTTCGCGGCCCTCAACGCGCGCCGATTTGATGCCCCGCTTGACCAGTTCCTGCAAGAATTCGCGCGCAGCCGGCTCGTCCGGAAAACTGCCCAGGACGATTTCATGACGGCCTCCTTCGAGCGCAGCGGGCTGCTGATCCTTGACCCCGAACCGGGTCAGTTCCGCGGCTTTCTTGTTGGCGGCGGTCTGGTTCGCAAGATCGCCGATGAGCACAACATAGAGCGTCGGCTCTGGCAGCGGCAGGGTTTTCGCCTCCCCGCCAAAGGCTTCGACGGCCGCCTTCAGGGTCTCGGCGTCGGCCACGGTCAGGCCGTCGACGAGGCGACAGGCCGTGCCGCCGTCTGTTGCCACAGGTGGCTGCACATCGCGCACGATGCGCAGCTTGTCGGCGTGCAACTGGTTTGCCAGCCGTTGCGGTTCGCGGTCCTCGTCGGATGCGCCGAAATACCCTTGCATCCAGGCAAAGAAGACCAGGTTGGCAAGGACCAGCAGGAAGAAGAGCAGCCGCATAAGACCCTCCCCCTAGCCCGGCAGGCTGCCGGAGTCGGGACCATCCGGCTCGAACCCGCCGCGGGATATGTCGCGCCGCATGATTCTCTCCGGCTCCAGCTCGTTGAGCAGGGTGTTATAGGCAGCCTCCGCGGCAGTTCGATTATCCTGGCTATAGTTGCAGACGTAAAGATCGAGCGTCACCGAATCCAGCTCCGGCCAGGTATGAATGGCGAGGTGGGATTCGGCCAGCACCAGGGCGCCGGTGGCGCCCGCTGCGGCGAACTGATGGAAGGCCTCCGCGACGACCACCAGCCCGGCTTTGTCGCAGGCGCGATGGCACAGCGCGGCCAGCACGCCGGCGTCGAGCAAAAGGCGACGATCGCCTTTGCAGGCGTGAAATTCGGCAAGGATGTGCAGGCCGTTCATAGTGAGGAAGCATAGGATACGCCCAGCCGGGACAGAGTGCGCTCCGCGGCCAGCACGCCGCGAAAGTTGGCTTCCTCGAACAAGGACAGCCCCGAAACGTCGGCGTGGGCGAACTGGATGCCGGCCCTGCCCGACTCGAAGCTACTGCGCGAGCCGCTCCAGAGGCGACCGGGCAGTGGCCGGATCATGGCGTGGGCGTGGCGGTGAATGTCGATCCGCGTCGCCAGCTCGCGAATTTCGGGATGCGGCCGTGACAGGTCGGCGAGTACTTCCTCGACCCATGCGTCGCGGTTTTGCAGAAGTCGGCTGTGGCGGGACGCCGATTCTTCGTGCAGCGCCCGATACCAGGTGATCACCGTCGGCCCCGGTGCATAGCGCAACTGCTGATGGGTGGCCACCACGTAACCCAGTGCCGGACTGTCCTGCAGCACGTTGTCCCAGGCCAGCGGATAGCCGGCGCGCGTCTGCGGCGCGGCTGAAAGCGTCAGGTTTGCCACGACCCAGGGTGCATATTCGGCGCCACGGATGCCGGGCAGCCATTCCGGGCGCGGCGCCACGAACACATGCGGGATGAGGAACAGCGGCGCGGCCCAGATCAGTTCGCGGGCGATGATGCGGATGCTGCGATTCTCCGCGGCCAGGTAGACGTCGCAGATGCTTTCCTTGCGGCCTTGCTCGACGCGGAACACCAGCGCGTCCGGCTGTACCCGGCCGGTCGCCGCTAGCGCCAGGCCGCGCGCCAGCCAGGCGTTACCCTCCGGCGCCGTCAGCACCTGTCCTTCGCCATCGCGGCAGGCAAAGTAATGCAGCCCGGCCCAGGCCGAGGTCCAAGCCGCACCGGTGCCATAGTCATCGCGGCAGGCGTAGTCGGTCAGCCAGTGCAAACCCGGCGCCGTGTAGCCTTCGCGCAGCAGCCAGTCGCGCAGCGTGATGCGATCCAGCTCCAGCAATTTCGGATCGCGGCTCGACAGCACCAACGGCAGCGCGAATGCGCGCCGTCCGGCGTTGTCGCGCTGCTGGCGCAATTCGGCGACGGTGTCCTGAAAGCGGACGTATTGCGCGCGCTCCGCTTTCGGCACACCCAGCGTCGGCCACAAACCGTCCTGCCAATAGCCGTTGGTATAGAGCCGCTCTTGTGGCGCGTGACACAGGTATTTTTCGTCGTAGGCCGGATGCGCGGCATCCGGGTCGCCTTGCAGCACTCCGAGTTCGGCCAGAAGTTGGCGCGTAGCCCGCGCTTCGCGGGGCGGCAGCGGCAGATAGTGAGCCCCGAGCGGATGCGCCGAAACTGAGTTCCTGCCGGCACGGGCATTGCCACCGGCTTCGTGTTCCATCTCCAGCAGCAGAAAATCGTCACAGCCCGACCCGGCCAGCTTCCACGCCGCCGACAGCCCGCCGATGCCGCCGCCGACAATCGCTACTGCGGTGCGGCGGGTTTCACCGGGGGCGGGAAAGTCGTGCCGGCGCAAACGGTGGCCGAGGGCATCGTTCGCTCCCGAGAACGTTCCGGGAGGCAGTGGCGGCGCAGTCTTCGCGCCGCAGGCGGCGAGAGTCGCCGCGGCGGACGCTGCAGCCAGAAACTCGCGTCGGCGCATCAGTGGTAGTCGTCTTCCCGCTGGTGGCGGACCGCGAGAATCGTCACGTAGCTGTCGGCCTCGATTTCGAACAGCGCCACATGGCCCGAGTTGCCGAAGGGAATGATAAGTTCGCGCAGGAACGGATCGCGTGCGCCACCGCCCGCCTTGCGGCAGGAGAAGGAAAAGATTTCCAGCAACTCGACAGCCTTGGCGATGGCCGGTTCGGCACGTTCCGCAGCGCCGATGTCGCGCTCCGGCAAGTAATCGAAAAGGTGCAGCAAATCCGCTTCCGCTTCTTCCGTGAAGCGGACGACGAACTTCTTCATTTGACGATAGCCGCCTTCTTGCGCGCGTTCTTCAGGCGTCGTTCCAGCTTGCCGAGCACTGTCGCGGCCTTGACGTAGCGCCCGGAGGCCTGTGCCGCGTCGCGCGAAGCGAGGCCGCGCGCGATGAACTCGATCTGCGCCCGCCGGTACTCGACATTGCGCCGCACGGCATCTTCGACGAAGCCGGACAGGGTTTCGCCGGTCCCCAACAATTCTTCAGCGGCATGACGAAGTTCGGGCGGAACGCGGACGGTGGGAATGGCGGCGGTTTTCATGAAGGTCTCCGTGCATTGCATTTGTGATGCAATGTTGCCAGCAAGGTAGGCCGGAAGCAAGCGATCTTGACTCCCGGTGTGCCTATCCTTTTGGCGTGAACCTGCCAGTCAAGCGCCCGATGCCGAGTGGCTCCAATAGACTGCTACCTGCCTGCTGACATTGTCATACGCAATGGGCGCTTTCGCCACGAAGCTGCCTGATGACTTTTGCATTGGCTACTTCGGGTCAGTGCCCGAAGCCGACCGTCGCGACAACTCGGAGCGGCCATTCGCCAAGAATTAGGAAAGCACGGAAGCCGTCATTCGTTATGCCCTATAGATGTCGCGGCCTGGCAGTCGGCTCCGGAGTGGAAGCAGGGGTATGCTCGTTCGCAATATTGGGCAGCATTTAGTGCCTTGATATTGCCCTTTGTCATTGACTGCCGCGTCGCTAAACCGCTTTATCCGTAGTCACGCCATATTGCTTGGCGGTCCGGCGATCCATCGGCCAAGAGCGGTAGTACGTCCACGAACAAGATGTCGCGCGGACGTTTGAACCTGGCGATGAGCATGCCAACATGGGCAGTTAGCTCGTCAGCGGTTGCGGTAGCGTCGACGGCCAGTACGCAAACGGCGCGAACGGCTTCTCCCCAACGACTGTCGGCCACTCCGAACACGACTGCCTGGGCAACCGCCGGATGCGAGAGCAGAGCCTGTTCGACTTCAGCCGGGTAAATGTTTTCGCCCCCACTCTTGATGAGCAGCTTGTCCGCCGAACGGCCCTCGAACCACAGATAGCCGTCGGCATCCAGCCGGCCCAGGTCGCCGGTGTGATGCCACCCTCCACGCGCGACATGGGCGGTTTCGCCGGGGCGGTTCCAATAGCGATCGAATACGCCAGGACTCCGCACGAGGATTTCGCCCGTCTGTTCGGGGGCGATTCTTTGGCCCTGGGCATCCTCGATGCGTACCGCCACCAGGGGCAACGAACGGCCGGACGATCCGGGGCGCTCCTGTGCCGGAGCAAGAGTGATCAGGCCACCAGTTTCAGTCTGGCCGTAGCCGGACCAGAAGCGGGCGTTGCGGCACAGCAACTCGAAGCGCTGAATGACGTCGGGGCTTTCCAATCCCGTCACCGCCCGGAGGCTAGCCAGTTGATTCGGTATTACCGCTGCTTCCAGGATCGCCCCGAGCATCGGCGAGAAGCTGGCGAAGAAGCTGATCCGGTCCGCATCGATCAGGCGCACGGCCTCGACGGGATCGAAGCGCGGCATGATGACGCTCGCGCCACCTACGATCTGGGCTGCTATGGCAAGGCCTAGTCCCGCCATGTGGAAGAGCGGCAGGATGCACAGGTGACGGTCAGCTGGCCCCAGTTGCCATGTGTAGGCCAATTGGAAAGCCTGGGCAATGATTGCGCGATGCGACAACAACGCCAGACGCGGACGGCCGTCCACGGCGGCAGTGGGAATGGCGATCAGTGGTATGGAGGCTGATACGGACGGCCAGGAGATCGACGCATGAGTTCCCGCGAACTCTGTCCAGGCGCGCAGGCGCGCCGTTGCCATAGCGAGGCTGTAGCAGGGCAGCTCGACGGGTATTTCTTGCAACAGGTGCTCGTGCTCAGGCTCGGCGACGAGGAGTCGGGGCCCAATGTCGGCCACAATCCCGGCGATCTCTCCCGGACTGGAGCGGATATTGAGAAAGACGACGATGGCACCGAGCAGTGCGGCTGCGCCCAGCAGTTCCATGACTTCGGCCCGATTGTTGGATAGCAGCGCCAGACGGTCGCCCGGCCCTACGCGGTGGCCGGCCAAGGCAAGCGCAAGGGCTCGGCTGCGCTGCAAGACTTCGTAATGCGTGCAATGTCGGGCTGTATCTCTAAGTGCAGTGCGCTCGGCATAGAGCAGCCCATTGCGGGCCAAAACGTCACCGTAGGTCAGATCGTGAGGCGTCATGAGCGGTACCAATGAAGTCCGGGGTACGGTGTTCGCTAAATGCGCGAATGCCTTCGCGGCCATCGACGCTTTCCGCGCAACGGCGCAGCAAAGCATGTTCGCAAGCCAGATGCTCGCCTAGGGAACGCCCGGGCAGGTCGTGGCAGAGTGCCCGGATCGCTGCCAAGGAACCCGGGGCGGTGGCGACCAATCGGTGCGCCAGGGTCTCGGCGGCAGCGCCAAGATCATCATCTGGATAGAGCGCATCAATGACCCCGGACGATAGGCAGGTCTGTGCATCAATGACCTCGCTGAGCATAAGCCACTGTTTGGCACGAACAGGGCCGATCCGCCGCGCGAGAAAATAGGAGCTACCCAGGTCAGGCGATAGTCCGATAGCCGCGTAACCAGTACGTAATTTCATGGCATGAGAGCCCAGCACGAAGTCCGCGCACAGAGCCAAACCGACGCCGGCGCCGGCGATGGGGCCACCCACCGCAGAGACCACGGGAAACGACGCTTTCGCTAGGCGCTCGATTGCCGGATGCACAATGCTCAGAATCCGGTCGACCAACGCACTCAGCGCTGGACCGGCCTCCAGAAACTCGTCGATATCGCCCCCACCGCAGAAGATCGGCCCCTGGGCTGAAAGAAGAAGAACGCGAGGGCTAGTCGCCACCATGGTGTCGATCGCCTTTGCAAGCGCACACGCTGCGGGAAAGGCAAGGGTATTCGCGCGTTCCGGTCGACTCAGGACGATGCGCCCGATGCCGTCGGCGATCTCCCAGCCGATTCCGTCTTCAAAATTCATGGCGGTTCTTGCTAGCCAAGCCAGCGCTTGCGCCGACGATAGTGTTTAATTTCTCGGTAATTTCGCCGCTCCCCTCCGGCCTGGTGGCCCAGGTAGAACTCCTGAATATCCTCGTTGCCCTTGAGTTGTGCTGCCGTGCCTTCAAGGACGACCCGGCCACCTTCCAGCACGTAGCCATGATCGGCCAAGCTCAGGGCTGCTTGGGCGTTTTGTTCGACGATGAGGAGAGACAGACCCAGCGTCCGCAAATGGCCGAGCAGGGCGAATATTTCTTCGATCATCATCGGGGCCAGTCCGAGAGACGGCTCGTCGATCAACAGCAGGCGTGGCTTGGCCATCATGGCGCGACCGATCAGCATGAGCTGCTGTTCCCCCCCCGACAGGTAGCCGGAAGTGCGCGTCCTTAGCGCCGCAAGGCGCGGGATGGTTTGATACACCTGGTCGAGACCGCGCCGAACCTCTGTCAGGCTGGGCCGCAGATGCCCTCCCACTACGAGGTTCTGCTCCACGGTCATGTGCCGCAGAACCTTGCGCCCTTCGATCACATGCACCACACCGCCGGCCACCATGCGCTGTGCATCGTGGCCGACGACGTTGTTGCCGGAAAATCGGATAGCGCCGGCCGATACCTCACCGTCCTCGACCGACAGCATCCCCGAAATGGATTTCAAGGTTGTGCTTTTCCCGGCCCCATTGGGGCCGAGCAAAGCAGTACAACCGCTTTTAGCCACCTGCAGATTGACGCCTTTCAGCGCCAGGATGACTTTCGAGTAGAGTACCTCGAGGTTATCTACCGCGAGCAGGGGGGGCTCATCTTGCAGGGCCGGTGCACTCATTTCACCACTTCGCCAGCTGGGGAACCGGCACCGCGGACGCCACGGTCCTGATCTTGCCGCCAACTACCTGGCCGACGTTAATGCGGGGATCGCGCAAGGGGAATGGTGCTTCTACGGAAAAGTCGATGTCCCCACCGCTGAAGCCGTAGAAGCTCTTGGCCGGGAAGCGGGTATCGACCAGCGTCTTGTAAACCAGTTCGCCCGTCAGCTTGTTGCCGCCGTGCTTGATGGCCGCCGCCTCGACGGCGCGGACCAGAACCAGAGTCTGACCGATGCCCATGCCGGTAAAGGTATGCCAGGGGGCCTTGAGACCGTGCTTGGCGACCAGCAGGTCGTAGAAGCGCCTGGCCTCTGAATCGTCGGCGCCGGTGACCACCAAGGCATGGGCCTCATAGTCGCCTTCGAGAGGGACGAGGCCGCCCATGGGCTTTTCGAGAACACTCAGAGAGTTGTGGGCGTTGAATACGATGGGTACGTTCTTTCCTAGTGCCTGCATCGCACGCTTGATTGCGATTGCTTGCTGAATGGAGGCAGGAGCGAGGATAAGTTCTGCGCCATTGTTCAGCACGCGGCGCAGCTGCAACGTGAGGTCAGCAGGCTGTGGCTCCACGTAAACCATTTCGACGAGGTCTGCGATCTTCGAATTTGCCTTGGCGTAGGCGGCGACCCCTTTGCCCATGTCCGCGTAGGACGGCGACGCCTCGCTCGTGAACATGGCGATCTTGACGGGCCGAGTGCCACCGACCTTCGTCTTCTGGAACCACTCGACGAAGGCGCCAATCTCATGGACGAACGTCGGTCTTGTGGACAATATCCACTGATTGGGGCGCCAGGCAAAGCCGTTGCTCGCAGAACCCAGGATCATTGGCACCTTGTCGTTCGGTAGGCGCTGCTGCAGGGCTGTGGTATCGGGGCCGCCCAGGGACAGGCCGATGATGGGCTTGGTGGTGGACAGAATCCCGGGCCAGAGGCTGGCCGTTTGCGCGGTGTCGTAATGGGTGTCGTAGGGTTTGAGTTCGAGCTTGACCCCGAGCTGCGCGCCTTTTTCGATATTCCACCAGCTCACCACGGCTTCACGGGCGCCGGCGAACAGCGGCATGACGCTGGCGAACGGCCCCGAGAAGTCGGACAGCGACGGCACTTGATACACGGTTTCGGCGCGGGCCGGCAGGGCTGCTCCGAACAGGGAACACGCAAGCGCGGCTCCGGAACAAAAAGCTTTCAAGGTCTTCATGGTTATGGTCTCCTCCTAAAGTGTTGTCAGTACGGGAAAGGCCAAAGGCGATAGGCCCGTTTGCCGATTTCGATGCGATGCATGACGCCTTTGGGTTCGAAGAGCAGGAACAGCACGATGATGGTGCCGAGCAGCACATTCATGCTGGCGAAGACGATGTCCTGGCCAGCCGAGGGAATGAGATCGACGAGTTGCGGGCCGAGACTGACGACGCCTTCCCTCGCGAGCTGGATGAGGACGGTACCGATCAGGGCCCCGACAATGGAACCCAGGCCGCCGACGATCATCATCGCAATCATCCAGATCGAGTTGAACAGCGTGAACTGTTCGACCGAAACATGGCGCAAGGCAATGACCCACAGGCCACCGGCAATGCCGGCATAGAAGGCCGCGACAAGGAATGCACGGGCCTTGGCAGCGGCGACGTTGATGCCCATCATGCCGGCAGCCACATCGTCGTCGCGCACCGCCTCGAAGGAACGGCCATGACGCGAGCGTACGATGCCGAAGGCACCGCCGGTCATGACCAGGAGGGTCGCGAGGGACAGCCAATACAAAGCCCGATCGTTGCCCAGGTTGACGCCCAGTAGCTCAAGGTTTTCCAGGTGCAGACCGCCGGCGCCGCCCAGCCAGTCGCCGGGCAGGTTGAGCACCAGAAACTGAAAAATCGCCTGGGCTGCGATGGTGGTGAGCGCCAGGTAGAAGCCCTTGATACGCGCCGCCGTCAGGCCGAACAACGCACCGAAGAGCGCCGCCGCCGCGCCGCCCAGAAGCAGCGCAAGAATGATGGGCACCTGCGGATAATGAAGCAGCAAGGCGCAGCCATAGGCACCGACGCCCATGAAGGCGGACTGGCCGAGATTTACCTGACCGGCATAGCCTGTGCAGATTTGCAGGCCGATGACCGCGATCATGGTGATGAACATCGCGTAGCCCAGGGAAACCCAGCGGTCGGACAGCACCAGCGGGGCGATCACGAGCGCGGCGATCAGCAGTGCTAGGGTCGCTGCCTGGCGCTTGGTACGAACTAGGGCGCGGTCGCGGGCGTGGCTGGTGAAGAAAATGCCGGAGGGATCCATGGTCGCTTACACCCTTTCGATATTGCGCCAGCCGAACAGCCCGGTGGGCCGCACAACCAGAATGAACAACATGAAGACAAACGGGACGATGCTCGATGCCGAGCCGCCGAGCTTGGGGTCTATGTAGGCGGCGACCAGAGACTGAATGATGCCGACGATGGCGCCAGCGAGCATCAGGCCGCCAATCGATTCAAGACCCGCCAGCAAAGCCACGGGTAGCGCGGCCAGGGCTACGTCGGCGGAGAGCACGTTTAGCGAGCGTCCATTCAGCAGAATCACCGCGCCGATGGTGGCAATGCAGGTGCCAAGCATCCACGCCAGCGTGACCGCGCGCTTGACGCCGATTCCCATCGATATGGCGGTGTAGGGATCTTCGGCGACGGCGGTCAGGGCCAGGCCGGCGCGCGTGCGGTTGAAAAAGTACCAGAGGGCCAGCGTGAGCGCCAATGTGACACCGGCGCCGACCAGCATCGAGGTCGGCAGGATCAGTTCGCCGACGATGACAGGCATGGTCGGCAGCAGCGCGGGGAACTGGCGGTCGGCCGCACCCCAGATCACCAGCACTACGCCACGAATCAGAATCACGAGTCCGATGGTGACCATGACCATGGAGAACACGGACTCGCCGACCAGGCGGGAAAAGAACAAGCGCTCGATGAGCCATCCGTAAGCCAGGGCCGCGACGAAGGCGATGGGAATCGCCAGCCACGGCGACAGATTGGCACCGAGGGACAGGGACCATACCGTGTAGGCGCCGAGCAGCATGAGTTCGCCCTGGGCAAAATTGAAAACCTTGCTGGCGCGGTAGATCACCACGAAGCCGAGGGCGAGTAAGGCATAGACCTGCCCGAGCAAGAGTCCGTTGATCGCGTAGTTGAGGAAATCCATCATGCGGCCTCCTTGCTCGCGAATGCTTCACCGCCAAACAAAACCTCGGCGCGCAAGACGCCGCTGCGGCCGTCCTGGTAACGCACGGGAATCTCCGTCGCGACGCGATCCTGTGCGCCGTACAGCGCCTCGATCAGAACGCTGTAGCGCTCCTCGATGACTTCGCGTTTGAGCTTACGCGTGCGGGTCAGTTCACCCTCGTCGGCGTCGAGTTCCTTAGGTAGATTGGCGAAACGCAGAACCTTCGCGTGATCCGGTAGCGCGGTATTGACTCGGTCGATTTCGCGTCCGATGCGAGCAACAACCTCGGGGCGTTGCGACAGGTCCGTGAAGGTAGTGAAGGACAAGGCTTCGCGCTCGGCCCAGCGTGCCAATACCTCGCCATCAACGTTGACAAGCGCTGTGACAAAGTTGTGCCGCTCGTCGCCCACCACCATGACCTCCTTAATATAGGGCGAAAAGCGCAGGCGGCTCTCGATGAATTGTTTCGGGTACGTCTGCCCACCGGCGAGTCGGCTCAAGTGATCCAATCGGTCAAGATAGACCAGTTCGTCCTTGCCGGCGACCTGAGTCATGGCATCGCCGGTGCGATACCAGTCGCCGTCCATGCGCTCGACAGTCTTGTCCTGCTTCCCCCAATATCCGGCGAATCCGGCGCCGCCACGTACCTGCAGTTCACCAGCCTCGGTAAGCCGCCATTCAAGGGGTTTGCCCCACTGACTGCCGGCGATGGTGGGCGTTCCAACCGTTTCGACGTTCACTGGATTCTGCACATGGTGGACAGTGATCAGGCCAAATTCGCTGCACCCGTAGACGTTGCGTAGGGTGACACCCATGGCGGCAAAGAGACGGAACACATCGGGAGCAATGGCGGCGCCGCCTGTCATTGCAATACGGGCATTCTTGAGGCCCAGTTGCTCTCGCAGGGGACGGAGCACAAGGGCTTCGGCCAGTGGCAGCAGGATGCGGTCACGAGTGACGATGGGTCTTCCTTCGTTGGTCGCCACGCGTGTGCGGCGACCAACGCCGACAGCCCAGTCGACCACGACCTGACGCCAACGGGGTGCGTCGGCCATACGGGTGTGTACCAGGGTTGCCATGCTTTCCCATTGACGGGGGCCGAAGAACACCATGCCGCAGGCTAGTTCACGGATCGCGGACTGGATCTGGTCGGGCCGTTCGGCGAAATTGACACACAGAGGCTGCATGAGACCGAGGGTGACGCCGATCCATTGCTCCGTCGCCCACGACAAAGGGATGTAGGACAGGTACTCGCAGCCAGCGGTGGTGCCGAGCGCATCTGCGAGCAAGCGTGCGTTGTGTTGCAGCGAGGCTTGGGTGGTGATCACGCCCTTAGGTTTGCCGGTGGTGCCTGAGGTATAGGTGAGCAGCGCAATATCGCTGGATCGACCCAGCAAGACGGACTGCTCCACGCGGCCAGGTTCCTGCGCGGCGAGAGGTTCGCCGCTGCCCTTGAGGGCATCCCACGAAATCAGATTGGCGTCGCGGTAGCTCCACATGCCGCCTGGTTCCCACCAGACGATGGTGTGTACCTGGCGGTGGCGGGCCGCGACCGGGAGCGCCTTATCCACCTGCTCCTGGTCTTCGGCGAAAATGCAGATCGCGCCGGAATCCTCGACGATGTAGTCGATTTCCGCCTCGGTCGCATCCGGGTAGATGGCGATGATCTTGGCTCCCAGGCTGAGGGCTGCCAGTTCCGCCCAGTATTGTTCGGGCCGGTTTTCGCTGATGATGAGGACACTGTTCCCGCGCCCCACGTTACGGGCGGCAAGGCCAAATGCCAGGGCTCGAACCTCCTCGGCAATCGTGCGCCAGGTGAATTCGCGCCAGACACCGTCCCGCTTGTGACGCTGGCCGACCGTCTCGGCGCGCAGCGACGCGTTATGGGACAGCCACTGTGGCAGGGTTTGCGGAAGATCAGTGAGGCTCATGCCTTGGCTCCCAGATAGGCGGCGATCACCTGCTCGTCCTGCTGTACGGCCCGGGGGCTGGCATCGGCGATCTTGCGACCGAAATTGAGGACGACAACCCGATCCGCCATGTCCATCACCACGCCCATGTCGTGTTCGACCAGCACCACCGGAATATGACGCGCTTCGCGCACGTCGAGAATGAAGCGCGCAAGGTCTTCCTTTTCCTCGCCGTTCATGCCGGCCATGGGCTCGTCCAGGAGCAGGACGCGTGGCTCCATGGCCAGTGCGCGGCCGAGATCGACTCGTTTGCGCATTCCGTAACCGAGTGTGCCTACGGGCTGGTGGCGGACGTGCTCGATCTCCAGGAATTCGATGATCTCCTCGGCGATCTGACGGTGCTCGACTTCCTCGCGGTGGGCAAAGGGAAAGTAGGCGAAAGCGCTGGGCAGGCCGCATTTCATGTGGGCATAGCGACCGACAAGGATGTTGTCGAGAACGCTCATGTGCGCCAGCAGATGCGTGCCCTGGAAGGTACGTGCCAAGCCCGCGCGGGCTATGCGATGCACCGGCCATTTGCCGATGTCGTGGCCGTCAAAGCTGATGCTGCCGGCTTTGGGCCGGTAGAAGCCGGAGAAGACATTGAGCAGCGAACTCTTGCCGGCGCCGTTGGGACCGATCAGCGCGACCAGTTCGTCGTGACCAACCTGGATCGATACGTCGTCCAAGGCCGTGACGCCACCGAAGGTCAGCGTTACGGCATGGGCGCTCAGGGCCGGGCCGGTATGGGGGATGGTCCCGGTCATTGGGGCGTGCCTCCGGGGCGCATTGCGCTGGACTCGAGTGGAAGGAAGCGGGGAGCTGGGGCGACGTCGATGGCGCCGTTTTCGGCGACGAGATAGATGCCGCGGGCCTGGATATGCGGATGCGCTGTCGCGTCGGCGATGCTGAGTACCGGGGCAAAGCAGGCATCGGTACCTTCGAGAAGCCCGCACCAATGGTCCCGCGAACGGGTTGCAAAGAGAGCCGCCAACCGTGCGGTCAGCGCTGGCCATTGGCCGGTATCGTATTGGCAGGCGCGATCCACTTCTCCAATGCCCAGGGTATCGAGCAATAAACCATAGAACTGCGGTTCGATCGCGCCCAGCGTGATGCAGGTACTGTCGGCGCAGGTGTAAACCCGGTAAAACGGCGAATCCCCCAATGGGCTCGGTTCCGTTCCGTCAAGCTGTCCGTTGGCCCGTACCCAGAGGGCGATGCCGCCGAGCATGGCGACCATGTCCACGATGGCACCGTCGACCACGCATCCTTTACCAGTGTTGCGGGCCGATAGCAAGGCGCTGACGATGCCGAAAGCTAGGCCGAGTGCACCTGCCGCATCGCCCACCACGGTAGGTGGAATGACGGGACGCTCGCCCGGAAGCGCCGAAAGCGAGAGGATGCCGGCCAGCGCGACATAGTTGAGGTCGTGACCGGCAGCGTGGGCTAGAGGCCCGGTTTGGCCCCAGCCTGTCATTCGTCCGTAGACCAGCTTCGGGTTGCCCAAGGCGCACTCGGCAGGCCCCAACCCCAGTTTCTCCATAACGCCTGGCCGGTTGCCCTCGATCAAGGCATCGGCATCGGCGATCAGGCGCAGGGCCTCGTCGCGAGCCGCTGCCTGCTTGAGGTCGAGGACGACGACCATCTTGCCGCGTCGCATCGGTTCACGGGTCGCGCCACCAAGCCTTTGCGATACGACCGTCTTTCCTGGACGGGCAATGACCGTAACGGTCGCGCCAAGATCGGCGAGCATGCGGCCGGCCAGCGGTCCCGGGCCGATGCCTTCGAACTCGATGACACGCACCCCGGCCAGAGGCGCGGTCATTCGAACAACTTCCGGGCAATGAGATCCTTCATGATCTCGTTGGCACCACCGTAGATTTTTTGCACGCGGGAATCCGCGTACATACGGGCAATCGGGTATTCCGTCATGTAGCCGTAGCCGCCGAATAGCTGTAGGCATTCGTCGGTGATGCGGCATTGATGTTCGGTACACCACCACTTCGCCATATACGCCGCCTCATCGTCGAGTTTGCCATCCAGCAGACGTTGGATACAGTCATTGACGAAGGTGCGCATGACGTGGGCTATCGTCGCGCACTCGGCCAGCTTGAAGCGCGTGTTCTGGAAGTCGCTCAGCGATTGGCCGAACGCCTTCCGCGATTTTGTGTACTCGACCGTGAGCTCAAGCGCACGGTCAACGACAGCAACGGCGGGCATGCAAAGCAGCATGCGTTCGTAGGGTAACTGGCTCATGAGTTGTACGAAGCCCCGCCCTTCCTGTTCGCCGAGCAGGTTGTCGGCAGGACACCGTACGCCGTCGAAAAACAGTTCTGCTGTATCCGAGGCGTGCTGGCCCAGCTTCTCCAGTCGTCGACCGACGGTAAAGCCAGGCAAATTCTCGGTTTCGAGAACAAGTAGCGATACCCCGCGGCTTCCTTCATCACCGGTACGCACGGCAACGATCAGAAGATTGGAGGTGTAGCCATTGGTAATGAACATCTTTGAGCCGTCGATGATGTAGTCGTCGCCTTCGCGACGGGCTCGAGTGCGGATCGCTTTCAGATCCGAACCACAGCCGGGCTCCGTCAGCGCGATGGCGACCAACATGTCGCCGCTGGCCAATTTGGGTAGCCAGCGGCGCTTCTGCTCGGGCGTCCCGTAATCGGCAATGTAGTGTGAGGCTATTGAATGTACTGCCGTGGTGGCCGGGAATTCCGCTCTCGCCAGTTCATCCTGAACGACGAGCTGGTAGGCCAGTGAAGCGCCGGAACCGCCATATTCGCTGCCGATTTCCGGCAGCATGGCGCCCAGTTTGCCAAACGGGCGCCAGACTTCGCGGGGGATATAGCCCTGACGGCGCCAGCCATCGAGATGGGGCGTCATTTCGCGCTCGATATAGCGCCGGATCGAGCTGCGAAAGGACTCGATGTCGTCGTCCATCCAGGGGTGGCGATGAAGTTGAGGCAGCATGGCCATCAAATCCCGGTAAGGCCGCCGCTGCACATGAGCGTTTGACCACTGACATAATCGGACTCGGGAATGCAGAACATATAAACGGCGCCGGCGGCTTCCTCCGGCGTACCGCCGTGTCCCAGGGGAATACCCTTTTCCATGGCTGCCATTAGGTCGGGATTGACTCCGACCTTGATCTCGCGGCCATCGATCTTGGCGGTGGCGCCCTCGCTGGCGGTTACGGCTGTCAGCCGGGTCACGATCAAACCATAGGCGACGCAATTGACTGTGACGTTCATGCGGCCCCACTCCTTCGCCAGCGTCTGGGTCATGCCGATGATGCCGGCCTTGGCGCCGGCGTAATTTACCTGCCCGGCATTGCCGAACAGGCCGGCCACCGACGAGGTGTTGACCACTTTACGTACCACGCGCTTGCCTGCTTCATTCTCGGCCTTGGTCAGGCGGCGGATGACCGGCTGTGCCGCGCGCAAAATACGGAACGGCGCGGTCATGTGACAGTCGAGCATCGCGTACCATTGCTCGTCGGTCATTTTCTGGATGACGCTATCCCACGTATAGCCGGCGTTATTGACGATGATGTCGAGGCCCTTGTAGCTGTCGACAGCAGTGCCGATGAAGCGTTCCGCGAAGTCGGGGGCAGTCACGCTGCCGACACAGGACACGGCGACGCCGCCAGCATCGATGATGGCCTGTAAGCATTCCTGCGCCGGCTCGACATCGAGATCGTTCACGACAATTCGCGCGCCTTCGCTGGCGAGCTTGAGAGCAATGGCGCGGCCTATGCCACGACCGGCCCCGGTAATGACGGCAACTTTGCCGTCGAGTTTGTTACTCATGGTTGCGTTCTCCAGGAAGTTGGTCTTAAGGCAATGCGATCAGGGCGTCGCCCAGGATCTTGGACTGCCCGTACTGGTTGGTGTTTTGCAGTTCGATGCGAACGCAGCGTTCGCCGTCGCTCTCGATCTTCTCGACAACGCGACCGGTACAGCGCATACCATTGCCGAGGTGGGTGATGCCCTGGAAGCGCACGTCGAAACGCCGCAACCGAGCCTGGGGTACCCAACGCGTCAGCAGCCGTCCGGCCCAGGCCATTCCCAGCATGCCTTGGGCGAAAACGTCGGGTATGCCGGCCCTGCGTGCGAAGTCGATATCGAGATGGATGGGGTTGTGGTCGCCGGAAGCACCGCCGAACAGCGCAAGTAGCGTCCGGTTCACAGGTGGGAATTCGAGGGGTGGAAGTTCGTCGCCCACGGCGACGGTGTCGAATGTCGGTGCTGTCATGACGACTCCTGAGTTAGTGACGGCAGACGATAACGGTTCGCAATTCGGCAACCAGTTCGCCGCGCTGGTTGGTGGCGCTCGAAGACTTGACGACGAACTCAAGGGCACCGTTGCGTTTGTCGTATATGTCCTGAATCACCGAGCGCACCGTCACCGTATCGCCGACGCAAGCCGGGCGATGGTAGGAAAAACCCTGCTCGCCATGCAACAGTTTGGGCAGCGGAATTTCCAAGCGCTCCAGTAGCAGGTCGATGGCGCCCGAGTCCAGTTCGGCTGCGAAGAGGAAGGTCGGCGGCGCCGGCAGGTCGGGATAACCGGCTTCGCGGGCTGCGGCCACGTCTGTGTACACCGGATCTGTTTCGCCGATGGCCTTGGCGAAGAATTGCAGGCGCGTGCGTTCGATCGGCAGTACTGCGGGAGGCAGTTCGTGGCCAATCCACTTCTTGTCAATCATGCATTTCTCCCCTGGATCGCTCAGACACGCTCGTAGAGCGTGACTACACAGGCACCACCGAGGCCAAGATTGTGTTGCAGGGCCAGCCGGGCTCCATCCACCTGCCGCTTTTCGGCATGACCGCGCAACTGCTCGACCAGTTCGGTGCACTGGGCGAGACCGGTCGCGCCAAGGGGATGGCCCTTGGACAGCAGTCCTCCAGAAGGATTGGTAACGAAGCGGCCGCCATAGGTATTGTCGCCATCGCAGACAAATTTCTCCGCCCCGCCTTCCGGACATAGTCCAAGCGCCTCGTAGGTGATCAATTCGTTTTGGGCGAAGCAGTCGTGCAGTTCGACGATATCGACGTCGGATGGGCTAATCCCCGCTGAGTCGTACACCTGCCGCGCCGCGTCACGCGTCATGCCGAAACCGACCACTTCGCGCATGTCGTCGGCTTCCAGGGCAGATGGCCGATCGGTTGTCATCGCCTGAGCCCGGATGCGGACATCGCGCCTCAGTCCGTGCTTTGCGGCAAACGCATCGGAACACAACACGGCAGCGGCAGCGCCGCATGTGGGAGGGCAGGCCATCAGGCGCGTCATTACTCCGGGCCAGATCACCGGCGATGCCATCACTTCTTCTTCGGTTACCACTGTCTTGAACAGCGCCATGGGGTTGTTTGCGGCATGGCGGCTGGCCTTGGCGCGAATCTTGGCAAAGGTGGTCATCTTCGTGCCGTATCGCTTCATGTGCTCCAGGCCGGCACCGGCGAAATAGCGCAAGGCGAACGGAATGGCATCGTCCACCTCGACCAGATCGACAACGCGCGCGTCGAACTTTTCAAGCGGGTTTGGGCGGTCATTGAACTGAATGCCCAATGCGCCAGGATTCATGTGTTCGAAGCCAAGCGCCAACACGCAATCGGCAGCACCGCTGGCGATTGCCTGGCGGGCCAGGAACAGGGCGGTCGAGCCAGTGGCACAGTTGTTATTGAGATTCACCACCGGAATTCCGGTCATACCGATTTCATAAATTGCACGCTGCCCGGCGGTCGAGTCGCCATAGACATATCCGACATAGGCTTGCTGGATTTTTTCGTAGCCGATTCCGGCGTCGGCCAGCGCGGCTTGTGTGGCCCGTGAGGCCATCTGCGGGTAAGGATCGTTGCTACCTGGTTTGACGAACGGAATCATCCCTACGCCGGCAACGAATACGTCTTGGCTCATTGGTTGCTCCTTCTAATGGAATACGGATACATGTGTTCTCCTCGTCCTAGTCGGTCGGCTCGTGCCGACCACCGTGCGCTATCGGTACGCGCATCTGTATTGGCCGCTATCGTAAGATTCGCGGTGTGTGCAAACAATTGCGTTTCCGGTCATTGGTATGATCAAACGCATCGAATTGACTTAACCTCTACACTTATGCTGAAACCTCCCATCACCGTTTCCATGGCTTTTGTGCGAGGCCTGCTGTGCGGAGTAGCGGCTCGCGGGTTTTCCCGCAACGATCTACTCGTCGAGGCTGGTATTGACCCGGATCTACTCGAACAGATCGGTGCCCGCGTTACGGGCGAGCAATACATCGATTTGTTCAGGCTGGTGGCCAAGAGCCTAAACGACGACGGGCTGGGTTTTTTTTCCCGTCCGCTCAAGCGGGGTAGCTTGCTGCTGATGGTGCGTTCGGCGCTGGGGGCGCCAAACCTCGAAGTCGGCATGCGAAGAATATCCAGGACTTTCTATTTGCTTCAGGACGACGTAGAAATGGTGCAAGTGCAGGAGGATGGGTTGGCCGGCTGGTCGCTGGTTTTTGCCGATCCTTTGCGAAAGTATCCCGCATTCATGCACGAGGCGTTGCTGCGAACTTTCTGGCGAGTGCTGGGCTGGCTGATCGAAAGCCGGTTGCCTGTCGATCATTTCGATCTCGCGTTCCCTTGCCCTTTCTACGCCGATCATTACGGCAAGGTATTGCCTGCACCGTTGCGGTTTGATCAACCCCGTTCTGCGTTCTGGTTCGACGCAAGGTACCTGAAGGAACCGATCCGACGCGACGAAGTCCAACTCCGGTCCTTTATGATGAACGTTCAGTGCAACGTAGTCTTGCCACGGCGCATCGAGGAGGAGATTGGCGGCAAGGTGCGTTCGTACTTACAGCAGCAGATCCCGCGCTGGCCGGATCTGGTGGCGACAGCGCAGGCTTTGCACATGTCGGTGTCAACCTTGCAACGCCATTTGGGAACCGAGGGAACGTCGTTTCAGGCACTGAAGAACGAATTGCGCCGCGACATGGCGGTGTCCCGGCTGAATACCAGCAATGTTTCCCTTGCCGTGCTCGCCAGCGAACTTGGATTTACAGACTGCGCTACTTTCCAGCGAGCTTTCAAGTCCTGGACTGGCAGTGCACCGGGCGCCTATCGTGGGCGTCGGGGCTAACGGGCCGCGAGCCGGGCCGGGATTCAGCCGCCGGCCGCCTCGGAATACTCGGCAGCAAAGCGAGCCACGAGTTCATTCACTGTGACTACGTCCGAGATGCCCGAGACACTGTGTCCCGCCGACCACAAGTTTTTCCAGCGCCGGAAAGGGCTGGTGGGACTGTTCGGATGGATATCCGCTGCCATGTCGACACCTTGCTGCTGTGGCAGGCGGTCCGGATCCAGGCCGGCACGCGCCAGCGATGGACGCAGAAGATTGGCGGCGAGCCCGGTAATGGCTTTCGTCAGGAGAACGTCGTCGGCGCTGCTGGCGACGAGCATTTCTCGGTAAGCGTCGGATGCCATGCTTTCGCGCGTAGCGATGAAGGCTGTACCGGCGTAGCCAAGATCACAGCCCAGAACGATGGCGGCGCGTAGCGCGTAACCATCGGCAATACCGCCGGCAAGAACCAGTGGCCCTGAATAAAAAGCGCGGACGGCGCGGACGAAGGCGAAGGGGTTGAGCCATCCAGTCTGTCCTCCCGCTCCGGCGGTGAGCAGGATCAGTCCGTCCGCACCCGCTTCAACGGCCTTGTGGGCGTGGGCGACGGTGGCTACATCGGAGAAGACGAGCGCGCCGACCTCGTGCAGTGCCGGTAGTACGGCATTGGGTGAGCCCACGCTGGTGATCACCAGGGCCGGGCGATGCTTGACCAGGACAGAAAGATCGCGCGCCAGCCGGGTGTTGGACCGATGCACGATGAGATTCGGGCATACGGGCGCGACGGACCGGCCGCCGCGTTGCTCGTAGTCCGCAAGACGGGCCCCGATGGCGGTCAGCCACGCATCCAACTCGTCCTCATGCCGGCAGTTGGCGGTGGGAAAGGAACCAGCCACGCCCGCGACACAGGCTGCAACCACCAAGTCGGGGCCAGAGACAAGGAACATTGGGGCGGCAATCAGCGGTAGGCACAAGCGCCCTCTCAGTTCTGCGAAACGATCGGTCGGTCGGGCATCGACGGGCGCTTGCCCCATGCGTAGCTCCCAGAAATGCAATGCCCTAGAGTAACGACAACCAGTGTCATCGACAATGATGGTTTCCGTCAAATAGCTAGCAGAAGCCCTCAATTTCTTCGCTTGCTACCTCTAGCTGCGACTCGCCTGCGACACCGGCCTGATTTTTCTGAACTGAAAGGACTGCTAACCTTGCGTGAGCTCTACCCATATGTGCTAATTGATATGTATCTCCTCAGTGCAGCGGTTATAGTTAGATCTAGTGAAATAGCATGTCGACTGTTCATCGTCGCATACGCGAAGTTCAACCGACGGAAATCTATAACGCCGGTCGAATGGCCGCTTTCAAGGGAGTGAGCCGAACGAATGGCAGGTATGGAGAAGTGGCGCCAGTGACCGGAGTTGGCCTATTCTGTTGAAAAAGTCGATTTTAATTTTTGGCAGATGAGGCCGGCTGTGGAGAAACTGATGTGCTGGCGAAGTTGATGGCGAGATTCTGAGGGCGACGCGCCTCCAACCCGCTGTTATGCGGGGACCAGTTCTGTTTTTGTTGCCTTTGGCATCAACCACATTGCCATTCTTCGTAAATTCTGCGCGGTTGCTGCAAGCAAGAACTCATCTTTCGCACCACTGAAGCCACGCAATCGCAACTTGTCTAGTTTCAGGATGCGCTTGAGATGAGCGAACAGCATTTCGACCTTCTTTCGATCCTTGCGTGACTGCGCGTAGGCATCGGTTGTCGCGATGGCGCGAGCCACATCGCGGGCGTTCTCATGGATGCTGCGGGCGATCTTGCGAATCGGCGTGTTCGGACAGCACTGGTTCTTCATCGGGCATTTGGCGCAGTCGAACTGGCTTGAGCGATAGACGATGGTGTCCGCCTTCGTAATACGTGTGCGGGGATTCTTGAAGGGACGCCAATTGGAGCGAAGTGCCTTGCCTGCAGGGCAGCAGTATTCGTTGGTTTGCGCATTCCACTCAAACTCGCTGGATGAGAATGTTCCATCCTCACGCTCGGACTTGTCCCAAACCGGCGCATGCGGTTCGATCTGCTTCTCATCCACCAGCCAGCCGAGCATTGCCGCCGAGCCATAGTTGGTATCGCCGACCAGGCGTTCGGGCTTCAGGTCGAATGCGTTCTCGACCCGCTCTATCATCGTCTTGGTAGCATTTACCTCGGCTGCCGAATTGACGGCGGACGCTTCGACATCGACGATGATGCCGGCTTTAAGATCGATCAGATAGTTTGTCGAATAGGCGAAGAAGGCCGGACCGCCGGGAGCACAAGTCCAGGAGGCCGCAGGATCCGTCAGCGAGATGGATTTACGCGGCGCACCAAGATCGTTCGTTTCTTCAAGTGCGGCCAGGTACTCGCGCACTGGTCGCGTTGCCTCGTCCGGGTTGCCCCAATCAATCGGCTCGCTCCCCGGCACGCCGCTCTGCCGCTGAGCATCGGCCTTGACGATGCTGGCGTCGGTCGCAAAGCCTTCGCCACGCACTAGCCCTTCGGCCATGCAGCGCTGAAGGACGCCTTCGAACAAATGGCGAAAGGCTTCGCTATCCCGAAAGCGACCGTGCCGGTTCTTGGAGAACGTCGAGTGATTCGGCACCGGATCTTCCAGGCCCAGCCGGCAGAACCAGCGGTAAGCCAGGTTGAGATGGACTTCCTCGCACAGGCGCCGCTCTGAACGAATGCCGAAGCAGTAGCCGACGATCAGCATGCGGATCATCAGCTCTGGATCAATCGAGGGACGCCCGACCGGGCTGTAGAACGGTTCCAGATGTTGCCGGAAGGAACTCAGGTCAAGAAACTGATGAATGCCTCGGAGGAGGTGGTCCTCCGGAACATGATCTTCCATGCTGAAGGTGTAGAACAGCTGCTCACGACCTGTTGCTTGACGGCCCATCATGGCAATGCATCCTCCTAAACAATGCCATAATCATATCATTAATGCATATGGCATGTTAAGGGGCTTTTTCAACAGAATAGGCCGGGACTTGACTGCCAGTCCGCGCACTCTGGCACGGCCTCAATGACTCCTATGTGGTGGAAGCCGACCTAAAAATCACATTCCTACGTCATCGTGAATGGCTCCAACCGCTGCAAACCAGAAATACGTCTAGCCGGACAGCCGACATTCGATCTCGGCGGCGGCCCCCAATAACGTCGAATGGGAGCGAGAAGACCCAGAGCCGCCAGCTGGCATTGGCATTTCTTC
>Ga0163199_1000456_pt1 | contig 25913 bp, 27 predicted proteins | sample PL_2010_150m_FD_113537 | JGI IMG/M metagenome (GOLD analysis project Ga0163199, IMG submission 113537) | Freshwater microbial communities from Powell Lake, British Columbia, Canada to study Microbial Dark Matter (Phase II) - PL_2010_150m | ecosystem: Environmental > Aquatic > Freshwater > Lake ...
ATCCAGGACCTCGTCGCCCGTCACGTGGCGATCCCGAGAATTCTGGAAAAAATCGGTTGTGCGCCGGCATGAAATGGCTCCCTGTTGCCTGGCTGCTGGCGGCGGCGGTTTGCGCCGCCGAGCCGGATGTGCGGGACGGATCCGCCGCGGCTGCCGGGGCGCGACCGCTGGCGAATCTCTTCCAGAACTCCCCTTCGGATGAATTCCGGAAAGCGGTGGCACCACTCGCGGACCTGCGGGTCTATGAAGGGCTTCCCGATCCAAAAACCGAGAAGGCACTCTACGAAAAAGAAAGGCTGCGCGGGGATGTGACGTCTCTCGGCGGATGGAATTTCTACGACAAGCCGCTCAATCTGACAGAATCCGAAACTGCCTCATTGCGCGACCTCTTCCAGCCGGGAAACCCCTTTTCTCCGGGTGGGGGGGGAGACGCATGCGGAAAATTCCATCCGGACTACGCGCTCGTCTGGAAGTCCGGCGAATACCTTGCCCTCATCGGGCTGGGCTGCCAGGAAATCCATGCCGTCGGCCCGTCGATGACACTCCATCGCTACATCCCGCCCGACATCTATGCGAAATTCGAGCGGATCCTCGGAAAATATACCGTCAGCCGGCCGCAGCCCGGACCCTGAGGAGGCGACATTTTTCGGTTTGCGTCCGCCGGATAGCGGGTAAAGTGCCCTGCTCGCATGATTTCATCCACCGAAAAGCGCCTGCGCGAACTGCTGTCCGAACGCATCCTCATCCTCGACGGGGCGATGGGGACGATGGTGCAGAAATACAAACTCCAAGAGGCAGACTACCGCGGCGAGCGGTTTTCGGACTGGACCGGGCAGGATCTGAAGGGGAACAACGATCTTCTCGTGCTCTCGCGTCCGGATGTCATCCGGGAGATCCACGATGCCTACATCGCAGCCGGATCGGATATCATCGAGACAAACACGTTCAGTTCGACCGTCATCGCGCAGGCCGACTACGGGCTCGAACACCTTGTCCCGGAGATGAACCGCGAGGCCGCGCGGATCGCGCGTGAAGCGGCTGACGCCTGCACCGACCGGCATGTCTTTGTCGCCGGGGCGATCGGGCCGCTCAACCGGACGCTATCGCTTTCGCGGGACGTCAACGATCCCGGCAAGCGGGATGTCACGTTCGAGCAGGTGACCGCCGCCTATCTCGAGCAGGTGGAGAATTTGGTCACCGGGGGAGTGGACATCCTCCTGGTCGAAACGATCTTCGACACGCTCAATGCCAAGGCCGCGCTCTTCGCGATCTCGGAATTTTTTGAATCCCATCCGCGGCTCCCGGTGATGGTTTCCGGCACAATCACCGACCTCAGCGGTCGCACGCTCACCGGACAAACGGTCGAGGCATTCCTGAATTCGGTGTCCCATTTCCCACTGCTTTCGATCGGACTGAACTGCGCGCTCGGCCCGAAGGAAATGCGCCCGTATATCGAGGAGCTTTCCAACATTGCCCCATTCCATGTCAGCACGTATCCGAATGCCGGCCTGCCCGATCCCCTTTCGCCGACCGGATTTCCCGAGACGGCGGAGTCCCTCGCACCGCAGCTCCGCGAGTGGGCGGAGCAGGGGTGGCTGAACATCATCGGCGGATGCTGCGGCACGACGCCGCCACACATCCGGGCCATGGCGGAAACGGTCAAAGGCCTGCCTCCGCGAAAGATTCCCGCCCGCGAAACCACCCTCCGGCTCAGCGGCCTCGAACCGTTCACCGCACGCCCGGAAATCCCGTTCATCAATGTCGGCGAGCGCACGAACGTCACCGGCTCGCCGAAATTTGCAAAGCTCATCCTGGCCGACAACTACGACGAGGCGCTCGCGGTCGCCCGCCAGCAGGTCGAGGCCGGCGCACAGGTCATCGACATCAACATGGACGAGGGCATGCTCGACGGGGCCGCGGCCATGACCAGGTTTTTGAACCTCATCGCCAGCGAGCCGGACATCTCGCGCGTGCCGGTGATGATCGACTCCTCGAAGTGGGAGGTCATCGAGGCCGGGCTCCGCTGCGTCCAGGGCAAGTGCGTGGTCAACTCGATCAGCCTCAAGGAGGGCGAGGAGAAATTCAAAGCGCAGGCCCGGCTGGTCCGCCGCTACGGGGCCGCCACGATCGTCATGGCATTCGACGAGCGCGGGCAGGCGGACTCGCTGGAACGGAAAATCGAAATCTGCGGCCGCGCGTACAAAATTCTCGTCGAGGAGGTCGGGTTCCCGCCGGAGGATATCATCTTCGACCCGAACATCCTCACCATCGCAACCGGGATCGAGGAGCACAACGGATACGGGTTCGCATTCATCGAGGCCGCACGCTGGATCAAGACAAACCTCCCGCACGCGCGCGTCAGTGGCGGGATCAGCAATATTTCGTTTTCCTTCCGCGGCAACAACCCGGTCCGCGAAGCCATGCACTCGGTGTTCCTGTTCCACGCGATCCGTGCGGGGCTCGACATGGGGATCGTCAATGCGGGCATGCTCGGTGTTTACGAGGAGATCCCGAAGGAGCTTGTCGGCCTGATCGAAGACGTGCTTTTCAACCGTCGGCCGGATGCGACGGAACGGCTGGTGACATTTGCGGAAACGATCAAGTCGCAATCCAGCGGCAACACCGCTCCCGTGGCCGACCTTTCCTGGCGCGAGGGCCCGGTCGAGCAGCGCCTCAAACACGCGCTCATCAAGGGGATCGTCGATTTCGTGGATGTCGACACGGCCGAGGCTCTCGAAAAATACAAGCGCCCGCTGCTCGTCATCGAGGGCCCGCTCATGGATGGCATGAAGGTCGTCGGTGATCTCTTCGGTGCCGGAAAAATGTTTCTTCCGCAGGTCGTGAAAAGCGCCCGGGTGATGAAGAAGTCGGTCGCATGGCTCACTCCCCTCATGGAGGCCGAGCGCGCCGCGAACCCCGACGCCCGTGCGCAGGGTCGTGTGCTCATGGCAACCGTAAAGGGCGATGTCCATGACATCGGCAAAAACATCGTCGGCGTCGTGCTCGCCTGCAACAACTACGAGGTCATCGACCTCGGGGTCATGGTCCCGTGCGAAAAGATCCTCGCGGCCGCGCGTGAGAAGAGCTGCGACGTTATCGGACTCTCCGGGCTTATCACGCCGTCGCTCGATGAGATGATCCATGTCGCCCGGGAGATGCAGCGCGAAGGATTCACCACGCCTCTCATGATCGGAGGTGCCACCACCAGCCGCGCGCACACCGCCGTGAAGGTCACCCATCACTATGCACCCGGCGTTGTCCACGTCCTCGACGCCTCGCGCGCCGTCAATGTCGTCAGTGCCCTCCTCAGCCCGGAACAAAAACCGGAGTTCATGGAAAAGCTCGCCGCCGACTACGAACACCTCCGCGCCGAGCACGCCGGACGTCAGGCCGGACGCCCTCAGCTCACGCTCACCGAGGCCGCGGCCAACCGGCTCGTCGCCGACTGGTCGGACATCGCGCGCCCGTCCAAGCTGGGAATCATCCCGGCCGACGTCACGCTTGAGGAACTCGTCCCATATTTTGACTGGTCTCCATTCTTCCACGCATGGGAACTGCGCGGCCGGTTCCCGGCGATCCTAGACGACGAGGTTGTCGGCACCGAAGCGAAAAAACTTTACGACGATGCGCGCAGGCTCCTCGATGAGATTGTCGCCAAGCAACTTTTCCGCCCGCGCGGGGTCATGGGATTCTGGCGCGCCGCAGGCGACGGTGAAGACATCCGCCTGTTCTCAGAAGACGGCTCACCGCTTGAAACCCTCCACTGCCTGCGCCAGCAGCAGAAGAAGCCGGCGGGGCAGCCGAACCTCTCGCTTGCTGATTTCATCGCCCCCGAATCCTCCGGGCTCGAGGATTTCGTAGGAGCGTTTGCCGTCACAGCTGGGCAAGAGGTCCACGACGTCGCGGATCTCTACGAGAAGAACCACGACGACTATCTTTCGATCATGACCAAGGCGATCGGCGACCGATTCGCCGAGGCCTACGCCGAGTGCCTCCACAAGCGCGCGAGAGAGCTCTGGGGCTTTGGAAAAAATGAGGGACTGACTCCGGACGAGCTGATCCGCGAGAAATACCGCGGCATCCGCCCGGCGCCCGGATATCCCGCCCAGCCGGACCACACCGAGAAATGGACGCTCTGGAAACTCCTCGACGCCGAGCGCCATACAGGGATCACTCTCACCGAAAGCCTCGCCATGTTCCCGGCAAGCAGCGTCAGCGGACTCTTTTTCGCCCACCCGCAATCGAAATATTTTGCCGTCGGAAAAATCGAGCGCGACCAGGTCGAGAGCTACGCGGCCCGCAAAGGCATGCCATTCGAAGAAATCGAAAAATGGCTGCGCCCGTATCTCAATTACGACCCCGACATCGCCCTCACCCGCCCGTGACGGCAGGGAGCCAGGGGCTGATTCACCCCGGGGAGTGACCGCGCACTCAGCAAAGAGGCCGTCTTACTTCCGTTCCTGAAATCCCGGATGAGGGGGAGCACACTCCTCCGAGATCGCGCTCAGGCAGGGCTTGTGGAATTTCTTGCAGAAGCTGAAGTAGAGCTTGAAGTCCCAAAGCGTGGGAACGCGGCGGTGGATGCAGTTTTCGCAGGGAGGCTTGCTTTCGGGATGATTCATCACGCGTGGTTTTCCCTGTCTTTTCTCCCCAAGGCAAGATTCCCTTTCGAGAGATTACGCATCCTCCGGGTCCGGAGAATATTCCCTCAGCGCCTGCGCGCAGGACTCGGGGGATGACGGGTTGATATACATCCCGGTTCCGAGCTCAAAGCCCGCCCGCTTGTTCACCCGCGGCACGATGGCGACATACCAGTGGAAATGGGACGCGTCCGTTTCTTCCGGCCCAAGCGAGCGGATGACGAGGTTGAACGGGGGATTGTTCAACATCCCGTGGATTTTCGCGAGGACGACATGCAGGATCTCCGCAAGCCTGGCCGGCTGGAGGGCCCCTGAAAAACAGGGCAGGTGCGATTTTGGAAAAATCCAGAGGTGATAGGGAGACAGCGCGGCATGCGGGATGAATGCCACATACCCGGAATTCTCGGCGACAATCCGGCATCCCTGCACAAGCTCGTTTGCCAGGACCGAGCACGCCAGGCATTGACCGGTGCTCTCGAAGAAGCGACGGGAGCGCTCCAGCCGGTCCACCACCTGTCCGGGAACAACCGGAAGACCGACGATCTGGGAATGCGGATGCTGCTGGGATGCGCCCGCATCCGCTCCCTGATTTTTGAAAATGATGACATGGCGGACGCGGGGGTCCGAGTAAAACCCGAGGAACCTGTTCTGGAAGGCCTCCAGCACCCGCCGCAAGTGAGGGACCGGGTAGAGCGCCATGGTCGCGTTGTGATGCGGGCTCTCGACCAGCACCTCGTGCAGTCCCACACCGTTCACCCGCATCGCGCCAGCGGGCACGCAGCCCGGATCCACGACATCTCCGGTCGGTGAGAGCACGGAAAATTTGTTCACCACCGAACGCACCGACCAGCCTCCTTTCACGCCATCCACCCGGAACTGTTCCTCCGACATGGCTTCGTTTCCGGGGCAAAACGGACAGGCGGCAAGGAAGTTGGGGATTTCCGCCGGCGCGGCACGCAAAGCGGTGTTCGCGCCGCGCTTCGCCCGCTCCGGTGCAATGACCACCCACTCGCCGGTGATCGGGTTTTGGCGGATCTCAGACATGTCCGGCGGACCGCTGCAGGTTGGAGTCCATGCGATGAGTCTGGCAAAACCGGTGTGCACCACGCCATCCTTTTCCCTCAGGCCTGAACGCTTATCGCTTCCAAGTTAAACATTCGTATTGACGAATATTCGTTCATGCGAATATATTGCCCGCCATGTCGCTGGTCCGGATCTATGAATGCCTTTGTGATGAGACGCGCCTGCGGATCGTGCAGTTGCTGACGCGCGGACCGCTTTGCGTCTGCCATTTGCAGGCGGTGCTGGAGGTCCCGCAGGCCCGGGTTTCCCAGCATCTCGCCTATCTGCGCGATCGCGGGATGGTCGGATGCCGGAGGCGGGGGACCTGGATGATCTATTCCCTGCCGGAGAAGCCCGGCGCCGAACTGGCCAGCCACCTGGCCTGCCTGCAGGATTGCTCGGTCTCGGACAAGCGGTTCCGCGCGGATCTCCGGAAGCTGAAGGCGATCGGTTCCGACTGCGCGCCCGCCGGAGCAACCACATGAAGACGCCTCCATTCAAACTGCTATTCCTCTGCACCGGAAATTCAGCCCGAAGCATCCTTGCCGAGTATCTTGCCCGGTCGCTGGGAGGAGGTCGATTCGAGGTCTTCAGCGCAGGGTCCCTGCCCAAGCCGGCACCCCACCCGCTGGCCTTGAAAGTGCTGCAGGAACATTTTCAGCTGAAGACAGCCGGAGCCAGAAGCAAATCGTGGGAGGAATTCGAGGGCGTGAAATTCGATTTTGTGATCACCCTCTGCGACAGCGCGAAGGAAATCTGTCCGGTTTGGCCGGGCCAGCCGGTCATCGCCCACTGGGGATCGCCCGATCCCGCGGAGGCAGACGGGGAGGACGCGGAAAAGCTTTTCTGGAATGTGGCGCAACAGATCAAGCGCCGCATCGAGCTGTTCTATTCCCTGCCGTTTGAAAAGCTGGACGCCCTCCGCCTCGAACACGCCGTCCGCGACATCGGAAACCAAGAAATTATGAAAACCATTCAAGTCTATGACCCCCCGATGTGCTGCTCGTCCGGAGTATGCGGAACCGATGTGGATCCCGAGCTGGCTGCCTTTGCCGGATTTCTCGAAAAGCTCAGCGGGAAAGCCGAAGTCAGACGATACAATCTCGGCCAGCAGCCGCTGCCATTCGTCGAGAACCCGGTCGTCAAGGGCCTGCTCGACAGCGAAGGTGCGGATGCACTTCCGGTCGTCATCGTGGACGGTGCCGTGCTTTGCAAAGGCCGCTATCCGGATGCCGCCGAACAGGCGGTGCTCCTCGGCGCATGACATTCTCCGCCTACCTGCCCGAACCGGCGGACTGCACGCGGTATTTGTTTTTCACCGGAAAGGGAGGGGTTGGAAAAACATCGCTGTCCTGTGCGACCGCGTTGAGGCTGGCGGACCGTGGTCGCAGGGTTCTGCTCGTGAGCACGGATCCGGCCTCGAATCTCGAGGAGGTTCTGGGTGCCCGGATCGGAAGTGCTCCCACTGAAGTCGCGCCGGGGCTTTTTGCCATGAACATCAACCCGGAGGCGGCTGCTGCCGCCTACCGCGAGCGCGTGATCGGACCCGTGCGCGGGAGCCTTCCGGAATCGGTCATCCGGAACATGGAAGAGCAGCTCTCCGGGGCGTGCACGGTCGAGATCGCTGCGTTTGACGAGTTCTCCGGGCTGATCGCCTCGGGCAGCGGGGAATTCGATCATGTGGTTTTCGATACGGCGCCGACTGGCCACACGCTTCGCCTGATGGGGCTTGCGAAGGCGTGGGATCAATTCCTCGGGACGAACACCTCCGGCTCATCGTGCCTCGGTCCGCTCGCCGGCCTGGCCAAACAAAAAGCTGTTTATGAAGAGACGGTCCGCAGGCTTGCGGACCCACTGCTCACAACGATCGTGCTGGTCAGCAGGGCGGGAGTGGCCGCTTTAAAGGAAGCCGCGAGGACGGCGAGGGAGCTTTTCGAGCTGGGAGTCGGCCACCAGATGCTTGTTCTCAATGGTGTCCTTCGGTCCACGGACGATGACGAAACAGCCCGGGCGATCCGGAACCGTGAAGCCCGCGCCATTTCCTCCGCGCTTCCGGACTTTCTTCCGGTCACAGAAGTCCCGTTACGGGCGGATAACATCCTCGGGATCGGAAGCCTCCGCCAGTTGCTGTCAGGCGGGGGGGCTGCATGCGAAGCCCCCGCACATGGCATTCCGCCCGGGACAGACAATATCGGAGAGGTTATTGATGCGCTCTGCCGGGACGGTCGCGGAGTGATCATGACGATGGGAAAGGGCGGTGTTGGAAAAACCACGGTGGCCGCCGCCGTTGCGCTCGACCTTGCCGCGCGCGGATTCCGCGTCCATCTCTCAACCACGGATCCCGCCGCTCACATCACGGCCGCCCTCGCGGGCGATACGAAAGGTCTCAGCGTGGGGAGGATCGATCCGCTTGCGGAAACGGAAGCTTATCGTGCGGAAGTTCTCGTGCAGGCTGGAAAGGATTTAACCCCTGAAGCGAGGGCGTTGCTTGAGGAGGATTTGCGCTCACCGTGCACCGAGGAGATCGCGGTCTTCCGGGCGTTTGCGCGCGAGGTCGCACGCGGGGAGGATGGCTTTGTTGTTCTCGATACCGCGCCGACCGGCCACACGCTTCTTCTGCTCGACGCCAGCGAGTCGTTTCACCGGGAACATGAACGCCAGACCCGCGGCGGAACGTCGGACGAAATCGGACTGCTCCTACCGCGCTTGCGCGACCCCTCGTTCGTCAAAGTGTTAATCGTCACGCTTCCCGAGGCCACTCCCGTCCACGAGGCGGCCGCGCTCCAGGAGGACCTGCGCCGCGCGGGAATCGAGCCGTTTGCCTGGGTCATCAACCAGAGCCTGCAGGGCTGCGGGACGAAAAATGCCATGCTGCACCGCCGCGAAGCGGGCGAGGTCCGGTATATCACCGAAGTCGTGGAAAAGTTTTCCAAGCGCGCGGCTCTTCTGTGCTGGCAAGCCCGTGAACCGGCCGGGGCCGAGGCCCTTCAACAACTGTTGCTCTCAAAATCCCATGTCTGAATCCATCTCCAAACGAATGTCGTTTCTCGACCGCTACCTCACGGTCTGGATCTTTGCAGCCATGGGCGCGGGCATCCTCATCGGAAATTTCGTCATCCGGGATCCGGAGACGTTCTTCGCGCCGATGACCGTCGGGACGACGAACCTCCCGATCGCCATCGGCCTCATCCTCATGATGTATCCGCCGCTGGCAAAGGTCCGCTACAGCGAGATTCCCCGCGTCTTTGCGAACACAAAGATCCTCGGCCTTTCGCTTGTCCAGAACTGGCTGGTGGGTCCGGTATTGATGTTCGCCCTCGCGCTCATCTTTTTGCACAGCCGTCCGGAATACATGACCGGGCTGATCCTGGTCGGGATCGCGCGGTGCATTGCGATGGTGCTGGTCTGGAACGAACTCGCCCGGGGGAACAATGAATATGCAGCCGGGCTCGTCGCGCTGAACAGCGTGGCGCAGATCGTTTTTTACAGCTTCTACGCGTGGGTTTTCATCACCGTTCTGCCGCCGGTCTTCGGGCTGGCCGGCGCGATCGTCCCGATCGGGATCGGAGAAATCTTCCGGAGCGTGATGACGTATCTCGGGATTCCTTTCGCAGCGGGCATCCTCAGCCGGGTGGTGCTGGTTCCCTGGATGGGCATCGACTGGTATGAGAAGAAATTTCTGCCGCGGATCGCGCCGCTGACATTGATCGCGCTGCTCTTCACGATCGTGGCGATGTTCACTTTTCAGGGCGGAAAGATCGTCGCTCACCCGCTCGATGTATTTCAAATTGCGATCCCGCTGGTGATTTACTTCGTCGTCATGTTCTTCGTGAGCTTCTTCATGGGGAAGGCGCTCGGCGCCGACTACAGCCGGTCCACCACGCTGGCATTCACCGCGGCGGGGAATAATTTCGAGCTGGCCATCGCGGTGGCGATTGCGGTGTTCGGGATCGGCTCAGGTGCCGCCTTTGCGGCGGTCGTCGGTCCGCTGATCGAGGTGCCGGTCCTCATCGCGCTCGTCCATGTCGCCCTGTTCTTCCGGAAAAAATATTTTCCGGCAGCTGATCCGCTGTCCGCCGGCATCGCCTGTCCTGCCAAACTGGATTTATGAAACCAACCATCCTCATCCTCTGCACCGGGAATTCCTGCCGCAGCCACATGGCGGAGGGTATTCTCCGCGCCGCGGCCGGCGACCTGCTCGACGTCCAGAGCGCCGGATCCAAACCCGCCGGATACGTCCATCCGAAAGCGATCGAAGTCATGAAGGAAATCGGCATCGATCTCAGCGGCCACACGTCCAAGCACATGAACGGCTTTCTGGATCACAGGGTGGACATCGTGGTCACGGTCTGCGGGAATGCCGACCAGGCGTGCCCGATTTTTCCAGGGCAGGTGAAGCGCTACCACTGGGGTTTTGACGATCCGGCGCACGCGACCGGTTCGGAGGAGGATATCCTCGCCGCGTTCCGCAAAACCCGTGACGCGATCAAGCTCGTCTTCGAAGCTTACGCCGCCGGGCTCCGCGATGCGGAGATTACTCCATCGCCTTGATCAGCAGCGTGGCGTTGTGCCCGCCGAATCCGAATGAGTTGCTCAGGACTGTTTTGAGCTTCGCCTCGCGGGCGACATTCGGCACGCAGTCGAGGTCGCACTCGGGATCCGGATTCTCAAGATTGATTGTCGGAGGAACGACGCCGTGCTTCATCGCGAGGGCGCAGGCCGCCAGTTCGACTCCGCCGGCCGCGCCGAGCAGGTGGCCGGTCATCGACTTCGTGGCGCTGACCATCGTCTTCTTCGCGTAGTCGCCGAGAGCGAGCTTGATCGCCTTCGTCTCGCAGATGTCGCCGAGGCCGGTCGATGTCGCGTGGGCGTTGATGTAATCGATGTCCTCGGGGTTCACCCGGCCATGGCCCATGGCAATGGTCATCGCGCGCCCGGCTCCTTCGCCTTCCGGCATCGGAGCAGTCATGTGGTAGGCGTCCGCCGTGCAGCCGTAGCCGGCGATTTCGCAGTAAATCGGGGCGCCGCGGCGCTTGGCGTGCTCGTATTCTTCAAGCACCATGATTCCGGCGCCCTCGCTCATGATGAATCCATCGCGGTCACGGTCGAACGGACGGCAGGCTTTTTCCGGTTCATCATTGCGCAGGCTCACGGCCTTCATCGCCGAGAAGCCGCCGATCCCGAGCGGGGTGATCGTCGCCTCGCATCCGCCGGCAACAAAACCTTCCGCATCACCGAATTTGATGATCCGCCAAGCCTCGCCGAGCGAGTTGTTCGCGGTGGCGCAGGCGGTCACGATGCACATGTTCGGCCCGCGGAGGTCGTATTCCATCGAGACGATCCCGCTGGCCATGTTGGAAATCATCATGGCGATCGTGAACGGCGACACGCGCGAGGGGCCGCGCTCGAGGAGCCGCTTGCATTCCTCCTCCATGCTGTAGAGCCCGCCGATTCCGCTCCCGATCATGACGCCGAAACGGTTGCGGTCCACCTGGTCGAGGTTGATTCCGGAATCCGCAATCGCCATCTTGGCAGCCGCCATCGCGAATTGCGTAAAGCGGTCGGTGCGCTTCGCCGACTTGGGGTTCTTGAAATACTGGGCCGGCGAGAAGTTCTTGATCTCGCCAGCGATCTTGCAATCAAATTTTGTCGAATCGAAGGCCTCAAACCGGCTGATGCCGCTCCGTCCCTCGGTCAGGGACTGCCAGAATGTGGGGATGTCGTTTCCAATCGGGGTGACGACACCGATGCCGGTCAGGACTACTCTTCGCTCGCTCATGTGATGGATTTTCGCGTGTTTTCGGTTGCGGAACGTTCAACTAGGCGGGATGGCTGCTGGCTTGGCAATGAAATTTTTCCAGCAGAAGTGAAAAAGTCAGAATGTCCGGGGGGAGGTCCGCTCGTTCAGGCTTCCACATCTGGGGCATTTGGCGAGCGGTGAGGCGGATCGGTCTTCGAATTCCATGCAGCAAACCTCGCAGCGGAGGCGGTTCCGGACCGCGTGTTTCGCCCGGCTCCGGCGGATGCCCTCATACCCGACCCAGACAAAAAATATCCCGGCGAGGCAGACAAACAGACAGACAAAGACCAACCAGTGAAGCGGAATGGAAATCATTGGTCGCTAGGCGCGGCGGCACCCCACTCGAAAGTCACAAACCCCCATTCCAAGTCTCCGGAACCGCCGGAAAACCCGAGCCCCCGCAAGGCGGCAGCCGCTTTTCTGTCGACTCCGTCGTTGCCGGAACTCTGCTGGGAAAATACATGCGCAACCGAACCATCCGGACGGACGGCTGCCAGAAAAACCGCCTTGCCTGGAACGAGTCCAGCCCCGGGATCCAAACCGGAATCTGGAGTGAGGCCCGGCACCCTGCTGGCAAGCGGCCCCGTGGCTGTGAGTCTGACGAATGGAGTGGCCGGTAGAATTTTGCGATGTGGGGCATCCCCCGCCATAACCGGCACCGGCTTGGCGAACGGCCTCTCAAGCTCCGGGTCCGATGTCACAGCCGGAAGGCCGTCCAGGACCGGCTTCGCCGTGTCATACTGCGGGGTATATTCCACGGGGGGGATTCCCTCGCTCAAAGGCAGGCCTCTTCCCGGTGCAAAAACAGCCGGATCTTCCGACTGCAAAAGTGCGGAGAGACGCGGCGACTCCGCAGAGCCCGGCGGCACAAAGATGACTTGTGCCGCATCTATGGGGGTGGACTGGGGGCGGGGGTATATGATGGAAAACAGGAAAAAAAGTCCCGCATGGAACGCGAGGGCGGCCACGATTGCTGCCGGGAGCAGGAGGTGGAGGTGGTGCCGGCCGGGCCAGTCGAAAATCAGCCCGTCTTTCATTGCTTGTCCTCGTTGGTGGCGAGAACCGTCGGGTATCCGAGTTCCAGAGCCACCGTCATCACCCTCGCCACAAGCTCGAACGGAGCATGGCGGTCGGCCTTGATGACAACCGTGCGTGTCCGGCCCTGCTGCGCGGAAAGTCTGCTCCGCAGCGCATCCAACGACACCTGACCGTTCTCGAAATAGACCGCCGCCAGCGGGGGCGCCGTCACGCTGACAACTTGCGGATCACGCTGGGGAGCCAGCAGGAAGGGAGAATCCGGAACCGTCACCGCCACCCCGGGCTGGAGCAGAAACGAGGTGCTCAGGACAATGAAAAATATCAGGACGAGCACCACGTCCAATGCAGGGGCAACAAAGATGAGGGCCGGGTGGGGGCCGGCAGTGCGGACGAGTTTCACGCGGCGGAAGCCGGATCATCCGGCCCGTGCAGGATTTCGATGGTTTCGATGGCCGCGCGCTCGATGTCGTGGAGCACCGCGTTGACCCTCGCCGACAAATAGCTGTGTGCGACAAACGCCGGAATCGCCACGGTGAGCGCCGCGGCCGAAGTCAGCAGGGCCTCGTAAACACCCCCCGCGATTTCCGCCGCTGTGGCATAACCTCCATGCGCGGAAATCTGCTGGAAGGCGCTCAACAGTCCGAGAATCGTGCCCAGCAGACCGATCAGCGGGGTGGCATACGCGATGGTTCCGAGCAGGGCGAGGTTGCGCTCCAGCCGTGGAACCTCGAGCTGTCCCGCCTCCTGGGCGATGTCCCGCAGCTCCGAGCGCGGCGCGCCGTGCTTGAGGATCACCGCGTGCAGGACACGCGGCACCGGACCCGAGGTCCCGGCACATTCCTGCAGCGCCTCGGCATAATTTTTCCTCCTCAGAAGATTCGCCAGCCCGCGGAGGAAATCCCCGGTGTGGATCGATGCCCGGTGAAGCGAGAGCACGCGCTCGAAAAAGACCCCCAGCGCGGTCACGCTGCAGAGCAGGATCAGCCAGACAAGCGGGCCGCCTTTTTGCACAAGTTCCAACATGGTCGCAGCCTCATATCACCGACAGAACCGGAGTGCGAGTCCGGATTTTCACCGGATGTCTCTCCGGGCGCGATCAAAAGTGGGTGCGGTTGGGTTGCGCAGGGAGCACAGGCGTCCCGCCTGTGTGTGGCTCTGGCTTCGCTGCGATGTTCTGTCTCCTCACAGGCGGGACGCCTGTGCTCCCTGGTTCACCCACTTTTGATCACACCCTGTCTCTCCAGGGTCCTACTCGGCCGCGCTTGTGGGAACCGCCATCCTGTGCCATGCTGCCTGTTTCAAAGGCCTTCTTCTGAATCACCCGGAAAATATTCCCTTGCGGACTGCCCGGCGCGGCATCGTCTCGACGGAGGCGATGGTCGCCGTTGGTGCGTGCTTTTTGCTCATCGCCCTTGTGGTGACAACGATGCACGACAAGAAGCCGAGATTCCGTCTGGATCCGACGGAAACCTCACCGAGCCCGACGCCATCCGCCACGGCAACTCCCTTCCCCCAGTCAACGCCCGGCGACATCCAGGCCCTCTTCGTGCAGGGGCGGGCGGAGAGCCCGCTGATGGTCTCGCCCACAACCACGAACACCGATTTTGCCCAGCCTCCGGTGTATCGGGAAATCCACGAAGCCGAGCTGGGAAGGATCTACGCAGCCGCTCCGCAGAAAAACCGGCGGGCACTCACCAAGGTGGCCGCGCTCGGAGGCTTCCACAGCCCGGAAGCCATGGCGGCCGCGTTCGGCTACACGTCGGTCGATACGATGCTTGCGAACTGGGACCAAACGATCGAAACGGGCCCGCAGTTCCAGCCGAATACGTTCGGCACGAATGCCCGGCCGGTCTACCCGTCCGAATCTCAGCTCTTGCTGGAATCCGGGCCTGTGGAAGAGTCTCCGCGACCATGAGGTTTTTGATTCCAGCTATTCTCGCTCTTTCATTGATGCTGCGCGCAGAGACCGAGCAAGCGATTCAGTCGTACCCCGGATGTCGTTTGATTCCCGTGGATTGGGCAGATGGGGACAGCTTCCGGGTCCGGTTTCCGGATGGACGTGAAGAGACGGTGAGGATCTATGGGGCGGATTGTGTCGAATGGCATGTCAACGACGAGAACGACGCGCGACGCCTGCGCGCACAGAGGCGGTATTTCGGAATCGCCGGAGATGCGCCTGAAGCCTCCATCTCGGAAGCAAAGAAATTCGGGGCCTCGGCGGCCGCCCGCACTGGCGTATTGCTTATGGAGCCTTTCACCGTCCATACCACCTTCGCGGACGGACGGGGAGATTCTCGTTTCCATCGGATTTATGCGTTTGTCACCACGTCTGCCGGGGATGATCTGGCGTCGGTTCTCGTCAAGGAGGGCCTCGCCCGCGCGTATGGAGTTGCCCACAAGATGCCCGACGGAACTGCAGCCCAGGAATACCGGCAACATCTTCAGGACCTTGAGCTCACGGCTGCCTCATCGAGGCTCGGGATCTGGTCGAAGACCGACTGGGCCCGCCTCCCCGAGGACCGGCATGCCGAGCGTTTGGAGGAAGAAGAAATTGCGTCTGCTCTCACGAAGAACCCCCCGCCGTCAGGGGTGGATCCCAACACCGCCTCGCGCGATGAACTCATGCTCCTGCCCGGTATCGGCGAGGTTCTGGCAAACCGCATCATCGAAGGGCGCGAGGGAGGAGCCTATTCCTCGCCACAGGATCTCCTCAGGGTCCAGAGACTCAGCCCCCAAACAATTGATGCCATTGCCCCGGCTCTTCGCTTTACAAAATCCGCCTCAGGCAGCGGGGAGGCTCCGCGGCCATGATCGAGCGCTTGGAAAGACATCTCTCCCGCTTCGCCATTCCGGGGCTGATCCGTTATGTCGTCGCGCTCAACGCCCTGGTTTTTCTGCTGGTCCACCTGAACCCGGACTACGCGCAGGTCCTCGCCCTCGATCGCGGGGAGATCCTGCACGGGGAGATCTGGCGGCTCGTGAGCTGGATTTTTCTTCCCGACACGCAGAGTCTTTTCTGGATCATCTTCTACCTGCTCTTCACGTGGTGGCTCGGCGATCTGCTCGAGCAGAGCTGGGGGGCCTTCCGGCTCAACTCCTACTATTTTCTGGGCATGGCACTCTGCATCGCCTCAGCACTCATCTTCGGGGCGTCCGGTGGAAACCTGTTTCTGAACCTCTCGCTCTTTCTCGCCGTGGCGACGCTGGCCCCCGATCTCGAGATTCTCCTCTTTTTCATCCTGCCGGTAAAAATCAAGTGGGTCGCGCTCTTCAGCCTGATCTTTCCGGCAGGCGTGCTGCTGTTCGGTCCGCTCGCCGCGAAGATGGTGGTCGTGATGTGCCTCGGAAACTATCTCCTCTTTTTTGCGCCGGCGTATTTTCGCGGGGCGCTGGCGGGACAGAAGACGCGTGTCCGCAGGTCGCGTTTCGAGGCCGCCAAACTCCCTGCCTCCGAACCCCTCCATCGCTGCGCGGCGTGCGGCGCCACCGACCACTCCCATCCGGACGCGGAATTCCGGGTCACTGCCAATGGAACGGAATACTGCACCTCCCACCTCCCCGGCCGGACAACCGACTCGACAGGCGCGCCGGCGGGCGGGTAGGTTTTTTTTATGACGAGCATGACCGGTCACGGACGCGGCGAATCGCGCGGGAAGGCGTGGAGCGCCGTGGTCGAATGCTTTTCGGTGAACCGGAAGTCGGCCGAGGTGGTTTTCCACGCCGAACGCAGCGCGGCGTGGCTGGAGCCGGTCGTGCGCGAGCGGGTGCTGGCATCGGTGGCGCGCGGCCGCGTGCAGGTGAACCTCACATTGACTCATGCTTCGGGCTCCCATGCGGGGATCCTTGATGTCGCGCGCGCGCGGACGTTTGTCCTCGAGGCGCGCGCGCTGGCGAAAAGCCTGCGGATTCCCGGCGAGATCACGATTTCGGATGTGCTGGAGGCCCCGGGAGTCGTCCGGTCGGCGGAGCCTTCCGGCGAAGGGGTCAAGGAAACCGTGCTCGCCGCGCTGGATCGCGCGATCGACGGCATGGTCTCGACACGGCGGCGTGAGGGGCTCGCACTGCGGAAGGTTTTGGAAAAGGCAGTGACGAAACTCGGGGGCACCGCAAAAAAGATTTCGCCGCTCGCAAAGCGAGTGACGCTGCAGCAGCGCGAGGTTCTCCTGAAGCGGATCGCCCGCTCGGGAGTGGACATCCCCGCTGATGATCCGAGGCTGCTCACCGAGGTCGCGCTGCTGGCCGAGCGCGGCGACATCACCGAGGAGCTTCACCGCGCGGAAAGCCACATCGGGCAGTTCCGTGAAAAGCTCGCCGGCGGCGGAACGGTCGGCCGCACGCTCGAGTTTCTCGCGCAGGAACTCGGCCGCGAATTTAACACGATCGGATCCAAATCCTCCGACACCGCGCTCGCGCGGCTCGTCATCGAAGCCAAGGCGGAGCTCGACCGCATCCGTGAACAACTCGCCAACATTGAATAACTTCACACGCTCCGGAATCCTCTTCGTCCTCTCCGCTCCATCGGGCGCCGGCAAGACGACGCTCACGACCGCGCTGCGGCAGAAGCCGGATTTTGTCTATGCGGTCTCCTGCACAACGCGCGCACCGCGCGCAGGCGAAGTTCACGGCGAGGATTATTTTTTTCTCGGCCGCGACGAATTTCTCGCCCGCATCGCAGCCGGTGAATTTCTCGAACACGCGGAGGTTCACGGGCAGCATTACGGCACTCTGAAATCCACCGTCGTGGACAACCTCTCCAAAGGTGTCGACGTGCTCATCGACATCGACACCGCCGGCGCGGCGGATATCCGGAACTGCGGCGACCCGTTCATCCTCTCCGCCCTTGCCGACGTCTTCATCATGCCGCCCGGGCTCGACGAACTCGCAAAGCGCCTCCGCAGGCGCGGGACCGAGAACGAGGAGCAGATCGCCACACGACTGCGCAACGCGGCCTCCGAGATGAAGCACTGGCGCAGCTACCGCTACACGCTCATCAGCGGATCGATGGAGGAGGACATCGAAAAATTCCGCGCCGTCATGCGCGCGGAGCGCTACCTCACCCGCAGGCTCGATATTCCCGGACTATGAAAACCATCCTCCTCGGAGTCACCGGATCCATCGCCGCCTACAAGGCCGCCGACCTCACCAGCAGGCTGACCAAGGCCGGATGCGACGTGCATGTCGTAATGACAGCGCACGCAGCGGAGTTCGTCACGCCGCTCACATTCCAGACGCTTTCGCGAAACACGGTCACCACCGGCATCTTTGACGAAAAGGAATCCTGGCATCCCGGACACATCGCGCTCGCCGACCGCGCGAACCTTCTTCTTGTCGCGCCCGCCACGGCGAACGTCATCGCGAAGCTGGCGCACGGCATCGCAGACGACGCGCTCACCTCAATCGCCCTCGCCACGCAAGCGCCGCTCCTCATCGCTCCCGCGATGAACGGAAAGATGTGGCAGCATCCCGCGACGCAGGAAAACGTCGCGGCGCTCAAAGCCCGCGGAGCGGAATTCATCGGACCGGAAGAGGGACTCCTCGCCTGCGGATACGAGGGCCTCGGAAGGTTGTGGGATGTCGGCGGCATCTCGGATCGCGCGCTCGCATTCATCGGCATTTCCGAAAAATAATCCGCGCAGCGTGCGTGGAATAAAAAATTCGCAAATTATTTTGCTCCATTTTCCGGAGAAAAAATTTCATCCCGCTCCCCCGCTTTCCCGCATCCCGCCTTGCTGGATCGACAGGCAAATATTTTCGCGCTGAAAAACCTTCCAAAAAAAATCAAGGACAAATGTGAAAATTTGTTGACGTATGTCAGCAAGAGACTTATTCACAGTGGCAGTGAGTTATTCACAACATGTTCACAAACCATTTCCCGCTGTTGCGGATAGAAAGGGGGGATATTAAATGCCAGTAAAGAAAAAAGCAGTGAAGAAGGCACCCGCCAAAAAGAAAGCCCCGGCTAAGAAAGCCGCCGCGAAGAAGGCGCCCGCCAAGAAAGCCGTCGCCAAGAAGGCGGTTAAGAAGAAAAAATAACCCGCGATCCGTCATCTGACGGATAGCAAAATCAAATTGGGAGAAGCTCCAACCAGCTTCTCCCAATTTTTTTGTGCTCAAAATCCGGCGGAACGGGATGGCCCATCGTTCGCCACTCGATTTTGAGACCAACTCTTTGAAATAGCAGAACTGTTACGGGGAATATTGTAGCCGCCCCGCTTTGACTCGCAGGCTCGCCCGTTCGGGCTGTCCTTCGGACAGTCTTTCTCCCTGCGGTCGATTGTCGGGGCGCACGGCGTCAAAGCGCCGTGACCACAACTGAGTTCAGTTATCTACAATATTTGGTTTGAGACGGTCAGAGAGTGAACGCTTTCGGCGGGCCGAGAATTTCGCGGAGGACGACGGCTTGGCGGACGCCGTCGCGGGAACGGAGGGCCTGCGCGAGGGAGGTATGGGCAACAGGCGGGGCGGGGGGTGCGAAAGCGGCTGCGGAAATTTGGCCGGCAGGTTTTGGCGCGGGGGCTTTCGGCTGATACACCGGCAGCGGGGGAATTTCCGGAACGGGAGGAAGTTCGCGGCGGACGGGAGGTTCTTCATCCTCAAGAGGGAGGCCGAGCGCCTCCATGAGTTTGCGCATCTCCCTGGCGGGATCTTTTTCGGGCGCGGTTTTTGCCGCGGGTTTTTCTTCTGTGAACTGGAATGGATTTCCCTCGGGAATGCCGAGCCGCTCGGCCTCGGCCTTCCGCTGCTCGCGGATTTCGGCGGAGCGCTGCATCAGCCAGTTGACAAGGCTGATGATGCCGATGACGAGAAGGATGACGAGTTGTTCCACGGAATCGTGAAGGCCTCTGCGGGCGGGTTGGTCAGCTCGAGTGGGATTTCTCCGTGCCGGCGATGCTCTCGCGCATCGAGGTATCCGACTGGATGTTTTTCATCTTCATGTAATCCATGATCCCGAGATTGCCGGATCGGAATGCCTCGGCCATCGCCTGCGGGACTTGGGCCTCGGCCTCGACGACCTTTGCGCGCATCTCCTGGGTGCGCGCCTTCATTTCCTGCTCGCTGGCGACCGCGGCAGCGCGGCGCATTTCCGCCTTCGCCTGCGCGACGACCTTGTCGGCCTCGGCCTGCTCGGCCTGGAGCTTCGCTCCGATGTTGTCGCCGATGTCCACATCCGCGATGTCGACCGAGAGGATTTCGAATGCGGTGCCGCTGTCGAGTCCCTTCTGCAGAACGGTCTTCGAGATGCGGTCGGGATTTTCCAGCACGTCCTTGTAGGAAACCGCCGAGCCAATCGAGGTGACGATGCCCTCGCCGACGCGTGCGATGATTGTTTCCTCCGTAGCGCCGCCGACGAAGCGGTCGAGATTCGAGCGCACGGTCACACGGGCGCGGACCTTGACCCCGATGCCGTCGCGGGCCACGGCGTCAATCGTCACCTTTCCGGTGGCGGGGTTCGGGCAGTCGATCACCTTCGGGTTGATGCTGGTGCGGACCGCCTCGAGGACGGTCTTGCTGGTGCCCTTGATCGCGAGGTCGATCGCGCAGGCGCGGTTGAAGTCGAGCGTGATCCCCGCCTTGTCGGCGGCGATGAGAGCGAGGACCACATGCGGCACATTTCCGCCGGAAAGGTAGTGTGCCTCCAGTAGATCGCTCTCAAGCGGGATGCCCGCCTTCACTGACGTGATCCGGCTGTCCACGATCATCCCGACGGGAACCTTTCGAAGGCGCATGCCGATGAGTTTTGAAAACGGGACCGGAGCATCCGCAATTTTTGCGCGCAGCCAGACCCCGAAAAAGCTGGCGAGGATCAGGACGAGAACCAGCCCGACGACCAGGATGATTCCAAAAACAATGTAGACGGCGAGTTGTGTGATCATGGGTGTGAAACGAGGCGATTATCGCACACGCCCGCGATCTTGCGCACAAATTCTTTTGCCGTGCGGGATCCCGCCCTCAGTAGAACCCGGATAGTTCGGGCTTCGATGCGAACTTCCGCAGCGCCGGGTCGTTGATGAGATAGGCAAAAACGTCGGGGTCGATCGATCCGCTGCAGAACTTCAGGATGACCGCCGCATTCTCGAAATTTCCCCGCTTCATCTCCGCGTAGGCGTTGGGAAAATCCCGCGATGGGATCCCGATCGGCGTTGCGGGCCCGGGGAGCTCCGCAGCCTGGTCCACGTTCAAAATGGCCAGCGTCGTGTCGATCACGATTCTGGCATCGGCGGGATTCAGACGGAGCGATGCGGCATCGAGCAGGGCGCGCGCCTGCTCCGGCTGCTTCCGATATCTGAAGAGCGTGGCGAGTTCGAGGATCGGGTTGGGATTCATCGGATCGGCGGCGACCGCCCGATTGAGCAACGCCTCCTGCTCGGGGGACGGCCCCTTGGATTGCATGGCCAGAATGGCGGCCTTGAGGGCCCAGGAGTCGGACACTCGGAAGCCGCGCTTGATCGAGGCATCCGCCATCCGGTCGGCTTCTCTCGGATATCCGGACTGCATGTTGGCAATGGCCATCGCGTAATGGATCGACGGCGCGTCAGGATGGGAATCGAGAATTTTCTTCAACGCCGCAAGAGCGTCCAGATTTTCGCCTTTGCGGAGAAGGTCGAGCGCGGCCGTGAGGTCGGGCAGTGCGGATTCAGGAAACTCCTGCGGCGGAAGGACAGCAGCCACCGGCTTGAGGCTGCGAAGGATAGAATCGCGGCCGGCCGATTTGCCAAATTTGAACGAGAGTAAGAGGCCGGCAACGAATACGACGGCGATAACAATCGCGAGCAAAAGCGCCACCTCTTTCCGGAGTCGGGACAGAATTCGTTCATAGCCGTTGACCGTCTGAGGGAGCAATTCAGAATCGGCCGATGCCTCCTCCACGGCGGGCGGCGGATCATTGCGGACCGCAGCCAAGGAGTCGGGAAGCTCAACCTTCGGAATGGCGGCCACAGGAGCTTTGGCCGCCGGGAAAGAGCCGCGCGCGCGCCGGGGCCCCGACGGGGTGTGAATCCATCCCTCCTTGGATTTGGCATCCTTGTCGCCGGACGGGAGCGGATCCTCCTCTCCATCCTTCACTCGGGTCCGCGGATGAAAGCGCGAAAGCTTCTGCGAGTCCTTCGGAGACGGTTGCTCAGATGCCGTGGAGTTCATTCGAGATAGGTGTTGGCCGGGAGACCGATTCAATGAGCTGCGGCGGGATGGGTCCAGAGGAGAAATGTGACGATCTCGTCACGTCGGAAATTTCTTGATCTCCTGCCTGCGCGGCGGAGAATAGGGACGTGTTCCCCGCACTCGCCGAATTCATCGGCACGGCATTGCTCATCATTCTGGGCGACGGCGTGGTGGCCAATGTATTGTTGAACCGCAGCAAAGCCCAAAACTCCGGGTGGATCGTGATCACATCCGGCTGGGCGCTCGGGGTTTTTGTCGGAGTGTTCGCGGTGGGGCGGATCAGCGGGGCGCACTTGAACCCGGCGGTATCGGTCGCGATGGCGTTCTCCGGAAATTTCCCCTGGGCTTCGGTCCCCGCATACATCGTGGCGCAGGTGCTGGGCGCGATGTTCGGGGGATTTATTGTCTGGCTCGCATTTCTCCCGCACTGGGAAATCACAGAAGATCGCGCCGCCAAGCTCGCGGTTTTTTGCACGGCTCCTGCGATCCGGCGCGCACCGGCCAACCTGCTCTGCGAGATCATCGGGACATTCATCCTGCTCTTCGGAATTTTTTGTTTGAAGGGGGCAACAGGCCAGCCGCCCGGGGCCGCGGTCTATCCGATCGATCTGGGGGCGCTCGGCGCGCTTCCGGTGGCGCTGCTCGTGTGGGCGATCGGGCTCTCGCTCGGTGGGCCGACCGGCTACGCAATCAACCCCGCCCGCGATTTCGGGCCTCGCCTCGCCCACGCGATCCTTCCGATCGCCGGCAAGGGAGACAGCGATTGGGGCTACGCTTGGATTCCTGTTGCGGGTCCGCTGATCGGCGGGACGCTGGCCGCCCTGGCTTACGTGGCGCTCGGAAAATTTTAATCACCCATGAAACACATTCTCGCACTTGACCAGGGCACGACGAGTTCGCGGGCGATCGTCTACGACGACCAGCTTCGCGCTCTCGCCTCGGCGCAAAAGGAATTCACGCAGCATTTCCCGCAGCCCGGCTGGGTCGAGCACGATGCCTCGGAAATCTGGGCGTCCGTTCTCGCGACCGCGCGCGAGGCGATCGCGAAGTCCGGAGTCTCCCCGGGCGACATCGCATCGATCGGCATCACGAACCAGCGCGAGACGATTGTTGTCTGGGACAGAAAATCCGGCGAGCCGGTGCACCGGGCGATCGTCTGGCAGGACCGCCGCACAGGCGATTATGTGAGCGCGCTGCGCGAGGCGGGCAAGGAAATCTTCATCCAGCAGCGCACGGGTCTTCTCCTGGATCCCTATTTTTCCGCGAGCAAGCTGCACTGGATCCTTCGGCAGATCCCCGACGGGCACGCCCGCGCGGCCTCGGGCGACCTGGCGGCGGGGACGGTCGATAGCTGGATGATTTTCAAGCTCACGGGAGAGCACGTGACCGATGTGAGCAACGCCTCTCGCACGATGCTCATGAACATCCGCACGGGCAGGTGGGACGAAGATCTTCTGGCCCTCTTCGACATCCCGCGGGCGATTCTCCCGAAGATCGTTTCCAACAGCGGGACGCTGGGGGTGAGCGACGCGGCGCTGCTCGGGGCCGCGCTGCCGGTGGGAAGCGCGATCGGAGACCAGCAGTCCGCGCTTTTCGGCCAGCTCTGCACGAAGCCGGGGCTCGTGAAATGCACCTACGGAACGGGGTGCTTCATGCTGGCGTTCACCGGCGTCGATGCGATCTCGAGTTCGAACCGGCTTCTGACAACGGTGGCATGGAAAATCGGGGACGGCCCGATGCAATACGCCCTGGAAGGCAGCGTCTTCATGGGCGGTGCGTCGATCCAATGGCTGCGTGACGGCCTGGGGATCATCAAATCCGCACCGGAAGTGAATGATCTCGCCTCGCGTGTTGCGGACAGCGGCGGCGTGGTTCTCGTGCCCGCGTTCACCGGACTGGGCGCGCCGTATTGGGATCCCACCGCGCGCGGGACCCTGCTCGGGCTCTCCCGCGGAACGACCGCCGCCCATATCGCCCGCGCGACGCTTGAAGGCATTTGTTTCCAGGTCGCCGATCTTGTCAGCGCGATGGAAAAGGATTCCGGAAGGAAAATTGCGGTCCTCCGGGTGGACGGTGGCGCATGCGCGAGCGACCTCCTCATGCAGACGCAGGCGGACCTCCTCGGGCTCACGGTCGAGCGGCCAAAAAACATCGAGACCACCGCGCTCGGGGCCGCGATGCTCGCCGGGCTCGGATCGGGCGTCTGGCCGGACATCGATTCTCTTGTCTCGATCCGCGAGGTGGACAGAAAATTTGCACCAACCATCACCATCAAAGACCGCAGCGCGCGGGTGAAGGTCTGGAAAAAAGCCGTCAAGCGCGCGCAGAAATGGGAATTATGAAAAGAGAGAAACTGATCAAGCAGGCCGCCGAAACGGAACACTGGGACGTCATCATCGCCGGAGGAGGAGCGACCGGGCTTGGGGTGGCGGTGGATGCCGCGACGCGCGGATACAAGACGCTCCTCCTCGAAGCGGATGATTTTTCGAAAGGCACGTCGAGCCGGAGCACGAAGCTCGTGCACGGCGGCGTGCGCTACCTCGAGCAGGGAGACATCCCGCTCGTCCTCGAGGCCCTGCGCGAGCGCGGGCTCATGCACCAGAACGCCCCGCATCTGGTCCATCACCTCTCGTTCTTCATCCCGCGCTACCAGTGGTGGGAAGGCCCCTTCTTCGGAATCGGCCTGAAAGTCTATGACGCGCTCGCAGGAAAGCTCAACCTCTCGCCCTCGCGGCTGGTTTCCCGCGAGGAAACGATCGCGCGGATCCCGAACATCGAGCAGGAAAGCCTCCTCGGCGGCGTCGAGTATTTTGACGGGCAATTCGACGACTCGCGGCTCGCCGTCACGCTCGCGCAGACGGCCGTCCACCACGGGGCCTGCGTTTTGAACTACACCCGGGTAACCGGGATCACCAAGAAGAACGGCCTCACAAAAGGAGTCGAATTCACCGACGTCGAGTCGGGCAAAAAATATTCCGTGTCCGGCAGCGTCGTGATCAACGCGACCGGCATCTTTGCCGACTCCGTCCGCCTGATGGACGACCCGAAGGCCGCGAAGGCGGTCCAGCCGAGCCAGGGGGTTCATCTCGTCTTCGACCGGTCGTTTTTGCAGGGCGACTCGGCGATCATGGTCCCGCACACCGACGACGGACGCGTCCTGTTCGTCATCCCGTGGCACGGAAAGGTTCTCGTTGGAACGACCGACACCGCGATGGAGAATCCCGAGATCGAACCGAGAGCGATGAAGGACGAGATCGGGTTCATCCTTCGCAACGCGGCCCGTTACCTCGCAAGGGATCCCAAGGAAGAGGATATCCTCAGCGTCTTCGCCGGCCAGCGCCCGCTCGTGCGGCCTCCCGGAAAAGACGGCGGCGCGACGAAGGCGATCTCGCGCAACCACGAGGTCCTTGTCTCCGATTCCGGGCTCGTGACGATCGTCGGCGGCAAGTGGACGACGTATCGCAAGATGGCGGAGGACACGGTCGACCAGGCGGCAACGCTCGGCGGCCTCGAGGACCGGCCGTGCGTCACGACGAACCTCCAGCTCCACGGCTGGCGCAGTCCGAACGCACCGGCTCTGCCGCAGGGCCTCGACGTCTACGGCAGCGACGCCGACAAGGTTCAGGCGCTGATCAAGGAGGATCCGGCTCTTGCAGAACTGCTTCATCCGAAGCTGCCGTATATGCTGGCGGCGGTGGTATGGGGCGCGAGGCACGAGCAGGCGCGGACGCTGGAAGACATCCTTTCCCGCCGCACGCGCGCACTGATCCTGGATGCTCGCGCGGCTATGGAGGCCGCGCCAGCCGCCGCAAAACTCCTCGCGCACGAACTCGGCCACGACAAGGAATGGGCCGAAGATCAGGTGAAGCAATTCACGCAGCTCGCCGAGGGGTATTTGAACTGATACCTTCTCTCTGAAATAACCAAACTGTCACAGAGTGTCTTGTAGCCGCCCCGCTCTGTCGGGGCGCACGGCGACAGAGCGCCGTGACTACAATAAAGTCCACTTATCCGAAATTGTTGGCATGAGGAATGTTCTCATTTTTCTGAAACTCCGCTGCCATCCGCAGCTGCTGGGAGTTTTCCTCTGCGCTGCCGGGTTGCTGATTTTGCCGCAGCGAACGCTTGCTCAGACTGAGCCCGTGGAAAAGCTGCCCGGCCTGCTGAAACGGCTGACAGAGAAAAACCGCGGGGATGGCGGTGGGGTTCTGCGG
>Ga0163199_1000458_pt1 | contig 25863 bp, 23 predicted proteins | sample PL_2010_150m_FD_113537 | JGI IMG/M metagenome (GOLD analysis project Ga0163199, IMG submission 113537) | Freshwater microbial communities from Powell Lake, British Columbia, Canada to study Microbial Dark Matter (Phase II) - PL_2010_150m | ecosystem: Environmental > Aquatic > Freshwater > Lake ...
CGAGCGGACCATCGAATACTACGTCCAGTGCGCCGCCAAGGCGCAGCATGGCGGCTACGATGTCATCGAGATCATGGGCTCGGAAGGCTACCTGATCAACCAGTTTATTGCGCTGCAAACCAATCACCGCGAGGACCGCTGGGGCGGATCGTTCGAGAACCGCATCCGTTTCGCTCTGGAGATCGTGCGGCGCACCCGGGCGCGCGTCGGCGCAAACTTCATCATCATCTTCCGCCTGTCGATGCTCGACCTGGTCGAAGGCGGCAGCAGTTGGGATGAGGTGGTGACGCTGGCCAAGGCGCTCGAGGCGGCGGGTACCACCATCATCAACACCGGCATTGGCTGGCACGAGGCGCGCATTCCCACCATCGCCACCATGGTGCCGCGTGCCGCCTACACCTGGGTGACCCGCCACATGAAGGGGCAGGTCAAGATTCCCCTGATCACCACCAACCGCATCAACGATCCGGGCGTGGCCGAAGCGGTGCTGGCGCGCGGCGATGCCGACATGGTGTCGATGGCCCGCCCCTTCCTCGCCGACGCTGATTTCGTGAACAAGGCCGCACAGAACCGCGCGGACGAGATCAACACCTGCATCGCCTGCAACCAGGCCTGCCTGGACCACATTTTTTCAATGAAGCTGTGTTCCTGCCTGGTCAACCCGCGCGCCTGCCATGAGACGGAAATCAATCTGCAGCCGGCCTCGGCCGTCAAGAAGATCGCGGTGGTCGGCGCCGGCCCGGCCGGGCTGGCCGCCGCCACCACGCTGGCCCAGCGCGGCCATCAGGTAACCTTGTACGATGCGGCGAATGAAATCGGCGGACAGTTCAACCTTGCTCGGCGGATTCCCGGGAAGGAGGAGTTCGCGGAGACCCTGCGCTACTTCGGCCGCATGCTGGAAATCAACAAGGTCACGGTGAAACTCGGCACCCGGGTCGGCGCGGATGACCTCAAGGGCTACGACCATATCGTCCTGGCTACGGGAATCGTGCCGCGTTCGCCGCCGATTCCGGGGATCGACCATGCCAAGGTCGCCAGCTACATCGAGATTGTCGAGGGCCGCAGGAATGCCGGCGCGAAAGTTGCAATCGTCGGGGCCGGCGGCATCGGCTTTGACGTCGCGGAACTGTTGACGCACGCCGGCGACCATCGCGACCCGATCGACGCCTACCGCAAGGAATGGGGCATCGACGCCAGCTTCGCCCAGCGCGGCGGGCTCGTCCCGCCGCAGATGCCAAAGGCCCGCCGCGAAGTCTGGCTGTTGCAGCGCAAGACCAGCAAGGTCGGCGAGGGCCTGGCCAAGACCACCGGTTGGGCTCGCCGCCTGCTGCTGCAAAAGCGCGGCGTGCAGATGATGTCGGCCGTTTCGTATGAAAAAATCGACGACGCGGGCCTGCATGTCACCGTAGACGGCAAGCCCCGCCTGCTCGACGCCGATACCGTGGTGATCTGCGCCGGCCAGGAGTCTCGCCGCGAATTGGTCGACGGGCTGACCAAGGCCGGAATTCCGCTGACGCTGATTGGCGGCGCCGACGTGGCTGCGGAGCTGGACGCCAAGCGCGCCATTGAGCAGGGGACGCAGGTGGCGCTGGGGTTGTAATGCGATCGTGAGGCGACCGCGTTGCTGACGCCATATTTCGCCTACGGCTCGAACATGAACGAAAGCTGGCAAGGTGGCTGCCGCCGCACCTCTCCTAAACTCCGCGGCGCCATGCTGTGGGCTGCGGGCTCAAGCAGCCGGGGCTGATTGCCCGCTACTCATGTTCTGCAGAACACTAGAGATTTCATCGCCCGATCGCATTTCGATGAGGGGACGGTGACGACTGAGTCCCTCCTTGAGGATCTCGAGGCCGTCTCCCTTGAAGTGGTCGAACTCCAATCCGAGACGGAAACAGTACGTTTCCCCGGAATACACCGAATAAGCCTGACGTGCCCTGATTTCGATTACCTGCTGTCGGCGGTCGCGATGAGCGGGCGGGATGGCCAGCAGCACGGCGACCGGGAGTTCGGTAAACACGTCGCGATGAATCAGCATGCCGGTGCCCACCAGGGTCAGATCATGAGTTCGCCCGTGGTAGGTCGGTCTATGCTCCGTCTCGTCGAAGATCAGCGCAATCTTCCAACTGACGCGATATCTCTGCAGAATACGATTGGTCGCCATCTCAAATGTGTCTGCCCAGAACCTCGATTCTTTGCAACTCCCTTGAAGGCCGATTCTCAGTCACCCGGAGAGGAAATGGTGTGAAGTAGTTCACAAGGCGGGGGTATTTGCGGTGAAGCCGGCCGCGACGCTTGCCAGCCCGGCGGGGCCTGGCGTACATTTCGAAAACGGTTTCATTCCTTTTGCCTTCCCATGCCGATCATCGACCCGACGCCCGAGAGCTTCAAGGCCATGTTCGTGGCGGTACCCGCCGACACTCGGGTTGTGATGCTCAACCTGTTGCAATTTCGCAAGCGCGCGGTCTATCGAAGCGACGACACGCAACCTTCGCGCAGCGGCACGGAAGCATATGCCGAGTACTCGCGACTGGCCGGCCCGTTCCTCAATGCGACGGGCGGAAGCGTAATCTGGCGTGGCAAGGCGCGACATGCCCTGATCGCGCCGGCGGAGGAAGCCTGGGATGAGGTGCTGTTGGTGGAATATCCGTCGATTGCCGCCTTCGGGGAGATGGTCACGTCAGAGGAATATCAGCGGATCGTCTTTCACAGGAGCGCCGCCCTGCTCGATTCACGCCTGATTGCGATGACGCCCGGGCCCACCATGGAACTGCCAGATACCCAATGACGCGTTACGTGCCGATGTCCGCGCCAACCGCGAGGAATGTCAGATGCAGGCGCTGGAACTGAAGATTCCGCCGCCCGTTGTGACATTCTTGATCGCCGGCGCGATGTGGGGCGTCTCCCCGGCCGATTCGTCCCCTGAAGCATTCCACATCCTTCGTGCGACTGCGGCGGCGGCCCTGGCCCTTCTTGGCGGCGCCATCGCACTTTCGGGAATGCTTGCTTTCCGGCGTGCCCGAACGACTTTCAGCCCCCACCGGCCGGAACGGGCATCCGCATTGGTAGCCACCGGCATCTACCGACATACCCGCAATCCGATGTACGTCGGACTACTGATGTGTTTGCTTGCCTGGAGTATCTTCCTGTTTTCGGCGGCGGCCCTGATCGGGCCGTTGATCTTCGTGTACTACATCGGCCGATTTCAAATTGCCCCGGAAGAACGCATGCTTTCGACCATCTTCGGCGCCGACTTCGCCGCATACTGCTCCCGAGTGCGCAGGTGGCTATGAGATCATGGGTGAGTCTGCAAGCCGTCCCGATTCTGCGTGGGGCGCAGCGTGGTTGCTCACTCGGTCCTGCGCACCACCAGGCTTTGCGTTGCCCGCCCGATCAACCCATGCTCGTCGAAGAGTTGTGACTCGGCAAGCCCGCAGCCGTCGGGCCCGATGTACGTTGCGGCGTCAACGCAGATCCATTCGCCCCGCGGCCGGCGCATGAGGTTGATCGTCAAATCGGAATTGACGAAGTTGTAGGACTTGAAGTCAAGGATCGCGCTGATGCCGTTCCCCGAATCTGCAGCCACCGCGACCCGTTGATATGCGCTCGGCGCCTCGGTGTCGACGAGCGGGTGGCGCAGACAAAACCAGATGGCGCAGGGGCCCCTGAAGAACTCTCCCCGAGCTACACGTGCCTCGACCAAATCCGCGTAGCCGACATGTCTGCCGGCAAACGGAAAGCTTGCCGGGGGTGACCTCTGCGGTCCCTGGGCCACCATGGGCAAAGGATGCCCCGGCAATCCGGCCGGGACAGCCACATCGTTTTCGCGTTGCGCCAGGGCAGTGAATCTGGCCACCTCTTTCCCTTCCGCAAGCAGGCGCGCGGAAAAGTGGCCAGTGTTGCGGCCGACGTAATCCTCCGCCACCTCTACGGCGATCTGGCCGATCGGCACCGGACGCAGCAAGTTGGCGGTGATCCGGGAGATATGCAAGAGGTTGTGCTTTGCCGCCGCCCGCTCGATGGCGCGGCAGACCAGGGCGATCGGGGGACCGGCGTGCTGGTGCCTGGGGTGCCAGGGGCCACGCGTCAGCAGACTGCTCTGGTAGTTGTCGCCGCCAAGCGCCGTATAGGCGCTGGAGGGCATTGGCTCAGATTTTGTCGTCACGTGCCAGTATCTTCATCGGCGGATGCCGAACTGCCCGGCTCGGACCAGGCGTTTCGCCGGTGCTTCGACGGCATCGTCACGGCTTATCGTGCTTCAACACTGCCGCGTGGCGCTTCAGATCCTCCAACCGGACGACCTCGAGCGCGGCCGCCGAGGTGGCTTCGAGTATCACTTGCGGCGCCATGCCCGCCTCCAACGCCTCCTGCCAGCGGGCGGAACACAGGCACCAGCGATCGCCCGGCTTCAATCCGGGAAATCCGAACTCTGGATGGGGCGTGGAGAGATCGTTGCCTCGGGCGCGGGAAAAGGCCAGGAAGCGATCGCTCATGATCGTGCAGACACCATGGTTGCCGACATCCTCGTCGGTGACCTGGCAGCAACCGGTCCGCAAAAAGCCGGTCATCGGACTGGTACTGCAGGTCTGCAATACGCCGCCAAGGACATTCGCCGATAGATCTTTCATGCAGACTCTCCGATACAGGCCGTGTGCGCCCACCGCGACGGTTCACTATAGCAAAATGGTCGACCATTCGGCTGGGATAATATGGCTGGACTCCCGAACGTCAATGGCTTGCGTGAAGTCTCGTCGAGGAGCATCGTGCAAGCGCCATCGGCGCGCATTGTCATGTCAGAATGGATGGCGGCGCGAATTGCAGGACCGAGTTGATCAACCTGGATAGGAAACCCCGCGATCTTCCGCGAAGGCTCATGAAGATACTGTTTGTCCATGCGAATTTTCCCGGCCAATACCGCTACCTGGCGGTAAGGCTGGCACAGGACCCGACGAACACGGTCGTGGCGATCATGGACGAGCGGAATGACGTCGCGGGTCGCGAACAGTTCGGCATACAGGTGCACAAGTACAAGCTTGCAAAGGTCGTGGCCAAGGCAATTCACCCTTACGTGGCCGAATTCGACGACGGGGTGCGTCGCGGCCAGCAAGTCGCACGGATCTGCGTCGGTCTTCGGCAGAAGGGATTTATTCCCGAGGTCATCTGCGTCCATCCGGGTTGGGGAAGCGCGCTCTATCTGAAGGATGTCTATCCCGAGAGCCGGGTCTTGACCTACTGCGAGTCCTACAATCCGGCCAAGAAGCCTGATTTCGATTTTGACCCCGAGTATCCGGGAAGCCTCGACACTTTGTTGCATGGCCGCACTTGGAACGCCATCAATCTTCTCAGCCTGGACAGTTGCGACTGGGGCCTGAGCCCGACCCGATGGCAATGGGGAATGCATCCCGCCGCATATCAGAAGAAGATCAGCGTCATTTTTGACGGACTCGATACTCACCGAGTCAAGCCCGATCCGGCGGCACGGCTGGTCCTGGCAGGCGGAGCACTCGCCCTGACGCGTTCTGACGAGGTAGTGACCTTTGTCAGCCGCGGACTTGAGCCGTTGCGTGGATGGCATTCATTCATCCGTTCGGTGCCGTCCATACTGGAGCGACACCCGAATGCCCGGATCTTGATCGTGGGAGGGGACGTCCCGGCATATGGCCGAGCGCCGCCGGGAACCACTTTCAAGCAAAAATACCTGGCCGAGGTAAGAGAAGGACTGGATATGGGACGCGTCCACTTTCTCGGAAAGATACCTTATGACCAATTCGTTCAAGTCCTCCAGGTTTCGTCGGCGCATGTCTACCTGACCTATCCGGCCGTACTTTCGTGGTCGATGATCGAAGCCATGGCGGCGGGGTGCCTGGTGATCGGATCGCGGACCGCACCGGTCGAGGAAGTCATCGAACACCGCCGCAACGGTTTGCTGGTGGATTTCTTTTCGCCCGCCGCGATCGCCGACGCGGTCGACGAGGTCCTTGGCCACCACGACAGGATGCAGGCAATTCGCGATCAGGCACGGCAGGACGCCATCGACCGGTACGACGTCACCGGCATTTGCCTGCCCCGGCAAATCGAACTCGTCCGAAGCCTGGCCGCCGGTCAATTTCCGCGGCCGTCAATCGGAGACCAACCGCGTTTCGACCGTGAATAGCGGATTCGCGTTCCGGTCCGGAGCCAGTTCGACCGCCGCCCGTTTCGAATCCTTCCCGCAGGACAGGTAGTGCCCGGTGAAGCTTTCCACCATTTCCTCACTCCATGATTCAGCGCTGAACCACTACCACGCGGCACGCTTTCCGGAAGCGCGAGCAGCGCTGAGCCAGGCACTGGTGCTTCTTCCGAGCCTCGCAGAGGCTCTTCAACTTCTTGCCGTCGTCGCGTTCGCCGGGAAGGATTACGTGCCGGCCCTGAGATTCATCGATCGCGCGATCGGGGTGGACCCCGGGAATTCGACTCACTACCAGAATGCCGGACCGATCCTGAAGGCTTTGCGCCGGTTCGACGACGCGCTGCTGGCAATTCGTCGCTCCGTCCTGATTGCGCCGGAGGTTGCCGGCAACTACAACAATCTCGGCACCCTGTTGCACGATTCCGGGAAGTATTCCGACGCCGTCGCCTGCTTCGACAGGGCCCGCGCCATCGATGCGAACGACCCGATCGTCGAATACAACGCCGGCGGCGTTTTTTGCGACTGGGGCAGGCTTGGGCAATCCGCACAGCGGCTCCAGCGGGCGCTATACCTTCGACCGGACTATGCGGAGGCTTACAATCGGCTGGGAAAGGTGTATCGCCTCGAACGTTTGCTTGGTGCCGCGGCCCGGTGCCACAGATGCGCCGTGGTACTGATGCCCGAGAATCCGGCTCCCTATGCCAATCTCGCCGGCATCTGCAAGTTGCACGCGCAGTCGGCGCAGGCGATCACGCTATACCGGCGCAGCCTTGCGATTCGCCCGGACTCGGCCGACACCTTTAGCAACATGCTCTTTGCCATGCAGTACTCCGACGAGCAAAGTTCGCAGGACATCGCGTCCGCCCACGAGTGCTATGGCGAACGTTTCGAGGCCCCGTTGCGGCAGGCTTGGTCGCCGCATTTGAATTCCCGTGATGCGGACAGGCCGCTCAAGATCGGATATGTCTCGGCCGACTTCAATTTGCACGCCACTTCGTATTTCATCGAACCCGTTTTTGCGCACCATGACGCCGCCAGGTTCGACATCCACTGCTACTCCAACAGCACTGTCCGTGACCATGTCACCGACCGCATGCGAGCCTCGGCCGGGCACTGGGTTGCCTGCCATTCGATGTCGGATGATCAGCTTGCACGCCAGATCAGGGAGGACTGCATCGACATCCTGGTCGACCTGAGCGGACATACGGCGGGGAATCGATTACTCGCCTTCGCCAGAAAACCGGCACCGATACAACTGACGTGGCTTGGATACTTCGGCCCGACCGGACTGGCGTCCATGGACTACCGGTTCACCGACGCCTGCATGGATCCCGTCGGCAACGGAGGCATCCACGAGGCGGAACGCCCATTGCGCCTGCCCCATTTCGCGCCATTTCAGCCGTTCGTCGAGAGTCCCCCGCTAAACCGGCTGCCGGCACTGGCTAGCGGCACACTGACCCTGGCATCACTCAACAACCTGGCGAAACTGAATCACCGGGTCGTGCGTTTGTGGGCAAGAATTCTTGCAGCGCTACCCGGGGCGAGGCTGATGTTATGCAACATCGGAGACGTCGAAACGCGGCAGCGGGTAACCGAAATCTTCGCCAGTTCGGGGATCAGCCCGGAACGGTTGTCCCTGCAGCCCTGGCTTCCCGTCGCCGACTATCTTGCCTTGCACCATGAAATCGATCTCGCACTTGATCCGTTTCCGTATAACGGAGGCGCCACGACCAGCCACTCGCTGTGGATGGGTGTCCCGGTCGTGACTCTGGCCGGAAGCCGGCCGGTAGCGCGGATTGGCGCATCATTGATGAACCGGGCGAAGCTGCCCGAGTTCGTCGTTGGCAGCGAGGAGGAGTACCTGGCGTGCGTCCTGCGTGTCGCCGGCAACCTTCCCGTGCTTGAAGAAATCCGGCTGGGTCTGCGCGACCGCCTGGTATCGAACGCCGATGCGTCGGCGGAGGCCATGACTCGTGCCGTGGAGCGCGCCTACAGGGATATCTGGCGTGCCTGGTGCGGTACCTGACCGCCGCGCGGCGGTCACCCCAGGCTCAAGCCACGCCGACATTCCCGGCGGTTGCCCCCGCTTCGACCGGGTACGCCTCGAGAAGCTTCAGCCGTTGGACTTTCCCGGAGGGACCGCGAGGAAGATCGTCCACAAAACGGAACAGTTTGGGGGTCTTGTAGGCGCCCAGTTCACGCCGGCAGTGTTCGCGCAGGTCGCCCTCGGCGCAGGCGACACCGGGCCGCAGGACCACGCAGGCGAGGATTTCCTGCCCGTACTGCGGGTCCGGGATACCGACTGCGGCGGCATCGCTGACCGCGGGATGGGTCAGCAGCGCTTCGTCGATTTCGCGCGGGGCGATATTCTCGCCGCCCTTGATAATCAACTCCTTGATACGCCCGGTGACGAAGACAAACCCGTCGTCGTCCATGTAGCCGAGGTCGCCGGTATGCAACCATCCGTCCGGCTCCAGTGTTCGCGCGGTCTCGACGGGGTCCTTGTAGTAGCAGGTCATCACGTTTGCGCCGCGCACCATGATTTCGCCGACCTCGTCGATCGGGCGCGTCGTGCCGCGGTCATTGACGATCTTGGCCTCGTTGCCGAAGGCGCGGCCGGGACTCCCGAGCTTGCGCTCCTCCACGGACAGCGGATTGGAAAAGCATGGGGCGGCAGTCTCGGTGAGCCCCATGGTCTCAATGATGCCGATGCCGAACTTCCGCTCGAAGGCGAGATGCTGCGATGGAGGCAGGGGGGCGGAAGCCGACCGGCAGAAACGGATTGTCGAGCCGTCCAGGCCCAGCGCTGTCGGGTCCGGGCCGTTGAGGAGGTAGGCGATCATGGTCGGTACGACATTAAGCCAGCTGCAGCGTTGCGTGATTGCCACCTGCCAGAAGTTGGTCGCGCTGAAGCGCTGCGGCAGCACCAGGCTGCCGCCGTGGATCAATGGGGAGACGGCGGTGACGATCTGCGCGTTGATGTGGTAGAGCGGCAGGACCGCCATCACCCGGTCCGCCGGACCGAGTTCATGCGCGGCGGAAACATATTCGCCCCCGGAGACCACGGCCCGCTGGGACAGCACGACGCCTTTCGGCTTGCCGGTGGTGCCGGAGGTGTACATCATCAGCGCGGCATCTTCCTCGGCAGGCGGCCTGACCATCCCCCACCCGGCGACTGCCGGCGGCAGGAACTCCTCGGCATCGACGTTGCATTCGACAATGCGCGGCGGTTTGGACAGGTGCCGGACCGCTTGCTGCACGCGCCCGAGCTGCTCGGGTGCCGCGAACAGGATTTCGGCATCGCTGTGCTCGAGCACATAGATCAATTGCGCCGGCTGGGCCAGAAGGTTGAGCGGGGTGACGCAATAGCCGCCGTACATCGCGCCGACGAACAGGCGGCAGGTCTGGTAGCCGTTGTGCATCAGCAGCGCCACCTTGGCGCCGGGCAGAACCCCCTGGTCCAGCAGGTATGCCGACAGGCGCCGCGATGCCGCCTGCAGGTCGCCGAAACTCATCGTCAGTCCGGCTTCCGGCGCGACCAGGTAGGTCGCTTCGGGGCGCCGGGACGCCTGGTCGTCGACCCGCGCCTGGATTGTGCGCAGCATCGACCTACCTTCCGTACTGGCTGAAATATTCGCCGAAGATGTCCTCCAGCAACGGCATCCGCTCGGGAATCCGGCGCGAGACTCGGGTGATGTTGAGGTAGTGCCGGTAGTTCATGTTGTCGGAGAAGTTGTTGCGTCCCCAGGTGCCGCAGCCCATCGACAGCGAAAACGGCAGCCCGTTGTCGAAACTGCCTCCGGTGGCGTAGCAATGGATCTGGTTGACGATCACTCGCGACACCGGCAGTTCGAGACCCAGGCGCAGGATATGCGCGTCGTCGGCGCTGTGGATGCCAACGGAGTGGCCAGCGCCCTGATAGGCATAGATGCGGGCGACGATGCTGCAGGCGTGATCGAAGTCGCGCGCCCGGTACACTGCCATCACCGGCGCCAGCTTCTCGCCGGAGAAGGGGCATTCGGGACCTGCCCCCTCTTCCCTGACCATCAGGAATGCGGCACGGGAAAGCTCCGGCCGTGCGAGGCCGGCCAGCGACGCGATGTTCGCTGTCGATTGCGCCGTGGTGCGCGGATTCAGCTTCCCGTTGTGCCACATGGTTTGCTGCAGCCGCGTCTTTTCGTCGTCGTCGAGCAGCACGCCGCCGACCGCGGACAACGCGTCCAGTGCGGCGTCATAGACCGCCCCGAGAATCACCACACTGTTCTCGGACGAGCAGCTGGTGGCGTTGTCGAATGTCTTGGAGCGCGCAATTGAGGTTGCGGCCTCCGCCAGGTTCGCCGAAGTATCGATGATCGCCGCGACGTTGCCGGCACCGACACCGAAGGCCGGCGTGCCGCTGGCGTAGGCGGCGCGCACATTGGCCTGCGAGCCGGTAGCGACGACCAGGTCGGCGCCGCGCATCAGGCCATGGGTGGCATCCTTGGTGACCGGGCTGGGCAGCATCTGCACGAGTCCGGGCGGCGCCCCCACCTTGGCCAGTTCGGCATTGACGAACTCGATCAGCGCGGCGCAGGTGCTGGCGCCTTTGGGAGAGGGTGCCACGATGACCGCGTTGCGCCCCTTGAGGGCATTGATGATCTTGTTGGCAGGCGTCGCCCCGGGATTGGTCGACGGCGTGATCGCCGCCACCACGCCGACCGGGCGGGCGATTTCGACGATCCCCAGGTCCGGATATTCGGCAATCACGCCGACGCTCCTGGCCCCCTTGAGGTCGCGCAGCAGGCCGAGGGTCTTGCGATGATTCTTGGTGATCTTGTCTTCGACCACCCCCAAGCCGGTGTCGCGCACCGCCATCTCGGCCAGTGCCCGGTTGCGCTGGGGCTGGATAATTGCCCAGCCGGCCGCCACGACCACCGCATCCACCGCATCCTGGTCATAGCGCTCAAACTGTCGCTGTGCGACGCGGGCCGCTGCGATCAGGGAACCCACGATATCGTCCATGCTCTCGCCGCCTTTCTAAGCCTTGCGCTGTGCCACCCGCTCGCGCAACTGCCGCTGGATAGGATATACCAGTGCAACCACCGCCAGCACCATTACCACGGCGCTCACCGGCCGTCCGATTAATACCGTCCAGTCGTTGCTGTAGCTCACCATCATGGTCATGAAACTGCTCTCCGCGAGGGGGCCGAGGATGGCGCCGAGCACCATCGGCGCGATCGGGAAGCGGAATCGCTCGAACAGGTAACCGAGGATGCCGAAGGCAGTGATCACGTAGAGATCGGAAAGGTTGTTGCGTGCGGCGAAGGCACCGATGAAGCAGAACAGCACCACGAATGAAGAGACTACCGCCTCCGGCAGGTCGAGCACCTTGACCAGTCCCTTGATGGCGAAGTAACCCATGATGCACATGCCGATGATGCTGACGAACAGAGAGGCGAAGATGGCGTAAACCAGCGGCCCCGAGGTTGCGAACACCTGCGGCCCGGGCTGGACGCCATGCAGCAGGAAGGCGCCGAGGATGATGGCGGTGGCGCCGCTGCCGGGAATGCCCATGGTCAATAGCGGGATCAGGGCGCCGCCCACCGACGAGGTCGCCGCGGTCTGCGGCGCAACGATGCCCTCGGCGATGCCGCTGCCGAGTTCCGCCCGCCGCTTGCCGTACTGGCCTTCGGCGCCGTAGGCGACAAAGGAGGCGACCGTGGCCCCGGCGCCCGGGACGATGCCGACCACGATGCCGATCAGCGAACTGCGCAGGAAGGTTCCCTTCACCTTGCCGATCTCGGCCAGCGAGGGCAGTTCGGTGCGGATGTCGCTGGCGGCATCGGGAGCCGCCTCCTGTCCGGCGAAGCCTTTTTCCAGCCGGGTGAACACCTCGCCCAGGCCATAGGCGCCGACCATCACCAGCAGATATTCGATGCCATCCTGCAGGAAAGGCAGGCCGAAGGCGAAGCGCTCCGCGCCATAGATGGAATCGACGCCGACGGTGGCAATGAACAGTCCGAGCAGCAGACTGATGAAGGCGTTCGAGATCGAGCCACCGCCCAGCGAGACGACGCTCGTCAGGCCGAACACGATGATCGCGAAATATTCCGGCGACGAGAAGGTCAGGGCGAATCTTGCCACAGGGCCGGACAGCAGGACCATCACGGTGGCGGCAATCAGCCCGCCGCCGAGCGCGGCGAATAGTGTCCAGCCCAGGGCCTTGGCCGGCATCCCCTGGCGCGCCATCGCATAGCCGTCCCAAAGCAGCGGAACGTCGATTGGCTCGCCCGGAATGCGGAACAGGATCGCGGTGAAGGCGCCGCCGTAGGTGCCCGAGACGTACATTGCCGTCAGCAGGATGATAGCCGGCAACAGGCCCATGCTGTAGGTGAACGGCAGGGCCAGCACCACCCCCATCACCAGCGTCAGCCCCGGCAGCACCGCGACCAGCATGCCCAGCACCAGCCCGATGAAAAGCACCAGAAGGTTGGCCGGCTCCAGCACCTGCAGCAGCCCATGGCCGAGGTTGATCAGGACGTCCACGGCTACCGGACACCCATCAGAGACAGCAACGCGATCGACACCGCGGAGAAAGGTTCCGTACCCAGCGGCAGGGATACATAGACGAGCTTCATGAAGACGAACATCAGCAACAGGGCGCCCAGCACGCTGGACGCAGCGATGACGCCCCAGTGCCGGTAGCGCCCGATGACCATGAACAGCGCCAGATAGGCGCAAGTGGCGAGGAAGAAGCCGAAGGTGTCGATGCCGGCGACGAAGGCGATGGTGAGGCCGATGCCGGCCGCGAGGCGCAGCGGATGGCTGGGCAGGCTTTCCTCGCCTCGATCCGTGGCGCTATCCTCCATCAGCTTTTCGAGCAAGCCCGCGGCGGTGAAGGTTTCGCCAATCAGCAGGTTCTTGATGATTTCATAGACGCAGACCAGTCCCAGCAGCACCAGAATCGCCTTGGGCCAGAAGTCGGGCCCGATGCGGCCAGGCGTTGCGGGGAAGTCGATGCGCCCGGCGAGCTGATAGAAGTACATCGCCGCGATCTGCAGGACGATGTAGGGCGCCGCGCGCCACAGGCGGTTCAGCAAGACGACCCCGGCCTCAGGCCCAAGCCGGCATCACTTCTTGCCGCCATACTTGTGCATGGTCTCGACTTCGCCGGCCATGAAGCTCTGAGCCTCGGCCGCCGGCAGGAAGCTGTCCTTGCGCGCCATCGAATCCTTGAGGAAGGTGACGAACTCCGGCGACTTCGCCGCGCGTGCGATCGCTTCCGCCAGCACCTTCACCCGCTGTGGATCGGTGCCGGTCTTGACCACCAGCGAGCGGAATTGCGGCAGGTAGATTTCGAGGCCGGCCTCCTTGGACGAAGGAATGTCCGGAAATTCCTCCATGCGCTCCTCGCCGAAGACGATCAGGGGGCGCATCTGCTTGCTGTCGAGCATGCTGCGGATGTCCCCGGCCTGTTCGAACAGGAGGTCGGCGTGGCCGCCGAGAATCGACGAGTAGCGTTCGCCCGGGCTGGCGAAGGGCACCCCGATCATCCTGATGCCCTTGGCGGCAAGAAAGTTCATCGTCATGTCGTCGGCACTGCCGAAGCCGAGAATCGCCACCTTGAGCGTGCCCGGCTTGGCCTTGGCTTCCGCGACCACGTCGTTCCAGGTCTTGAAGTGACTGTCCTGCTTGACGAACAGGCCGGACGGCTGGCGGATCGCGATGCCCAGCGGCACGACGTCGGCCAGCTTCCAGCGGGCGCTGCCCGCGACCAGCGTCGCCGCGGTATCGCCGATCAGGATCGCCATCGAATAGCCGTCGGCGGGCGCGCTCATGAGCTTCGTCATTCCGGTATTGCCCGTCGCGCCCGGGACGTTGATTACGGGAAAGGAGGTCTTGAGATCGACCTCGAGCATCCTGCCAAGCTTGCGCGCCAGCTGGTCGGCGCCGCCACCCGGCCCCCATGGCACGATGATTTCGATTGGTCGCTGCGGGTATTTTTCCTGACCGCTGGCGCCGGAGGCAACCAGAATCAAGGCCAGGCAGGCAAACATGCTGCGGAAGAACGTGTTGGTCGATGGATGCATTGTCTTCTCCTTTATGTCGTTATCAACTTCGATGGCAGGCCTCGTGGCCGCTCTTATACGTAATCCTTGTAGCGATCCAGAAAGCGCACCGGCTTGGAAAGCGCGTCACGACGGAAGGGGTCGCCGAGTTCGCGCGTCACCATCATTTCCAGGATGGTGGTCTTGCCCTCCTTCTGCGCGGCGCATGCCGCACGCAAGGCCGGCCCGACATCGGCGAGCTTGTCCACGACCAGGCCCTCGGCGCCCATGGAGCGCGCCACGCCCGCGAAGCTGGGGCTTTCCAGATTGGAACCGAGGAAACGGTTGTTGTAGAAGTCCACCTGGTTCTTCTTCTCGGCTCCCCATTGCTTGTTGTGGAACACCACGGCCGTGGTCGGAATCTTTTCGCGCACGCAGGTGAGGATTTCCCCGAAGCTCATGCCCCAGGCGCCGTCGCCGACATAGGCCACCGCCGGCCGGTCCGGCGCCGCAAGCTTGGCTCCTATGATGGTCGGGAAGGCATAGCCGCAGTTGCCGAAGCTCATCGCGGCGAACATGCTGGGGGCGCCATTGAAGCGCAGGTAGCTGTTCGACACCGAACAGATGTTGCCGATGTCGGTCGACACCATGGCATTGGCCGGCATCGCCTTTTCGAGCTCACGCAGCATCTGGCGCGGATGCATGTAGGGGCTGCCGCGGGCGATCTTTATGCTCCAGGGATCATTTTCCTGGTCCCAGTTGCCGAGTTCGGCCTCCCACGCTTTTTTCTGCTTCTTCACTTGCGCAAGGCGCGCGGCACGATTGCCCGCACCGGCCAGGGATTTGCCCTTGAGCCGTGAGACCAGGGCATCTGCCGCCGCGCGGGCATCACCGCAGATGCCGACCGAGATCTTCTTGACGAGGCCCAGCATTTTCGCGTCCGCGTCGACCTGGATGATCTTTGCTGCCTTTGGCCAGTAGTCCATGCCGTATTGCGGCAGCGTGCCGAAAGGTCCCAGTCGGGTCCCGAGCGCCAGGACTACATCGGCCTTGGCGATCAGGTTCATCCCGGCCTTCGAGCCCTGGTAACCGAGTGCGCCGCACCACAGGGGATGGTTTCCCGGAAAGGCGTCGTTGTGTAAATAGCTGGTGACGACCGGAGCACCGAGCAGGTCCGCCAGGGCCGCGCAGGAGGCAATGCCGTTGGCGGAAATCACGCCGCCGCCGGAAAGGATCACCGGGAACTTGGCTTTCGCCAGCAGCGCGGCGGCTTCGTCGAGGCTCCGCTCGCCGCCGGCGCCCCGTTCGATGCGGATCGGCTGCGAGATTTCATAGTCGTAGTCGCCATAGAAGTAGTCGCGCGGGATGTTGAGCTGGGCCGGGCCCATCTCCAGCATCGCGCGATCGAAGCAGCGGCCGGCGATCTCCGCCATGCGCCGGGGATTGTTGACATGGCCCTGATACTTGGTGATCTTGGAAAATATCGGCAACTGCTCGGTCTCCTGGAATCCGCCGAGGCCCATGCCCATGCTGCCGGTTTCGGGCGTGATCAACACCACCGGACTGTGCGCCCAGTAGGCTGCGGCGGTCGAGGTGACGAAGTTGGTGATGCCCGGGCCGTTCTGGGCGATGCACACGCCATGGCGGCCGGAGACCCGGGCATAGCCGTCGGCCATGTGGCCGGCGCCCTGCTCGTGCACCGTTGGCACAAAGCGAATGCCGGCAGCGGGAAAGATATCCAGCGCATCCATGTAGGCGGAACCGACGATGCCGAAGACATCGGTCACGCCGTTGGCGACCAGAGTTTCGACCAGCGCCTCGGAAGGCGTCATGTGCCTTACGCCAGTGACGGCGGTCAAGCGTTTTGCAGTTTTCTTCATGGGGACCCTCTCAGGAAAATTGGAACAGGCGTGCGTTGGGGATGATCATGGCCTCATCCGGCGGCGCGCAAACCCAGTATCTGGCGCGCCTCGGCGGGCGTGGCGGGCCGCCTTTGGTAGCGGTCGCAGACGTCGACGATCTTCTTCACCAGCTCGGCGTTGCTTGTGGCAAGGCGGGTCGGATCGAAGCGCAGGTTGTCCTCGAGCCCGGTGCGGCAATGGCCGCCCGTCTCGAGGCACCATTGATTTACCTCGAACTGGTGGCGCGAAGTGCCGGCCGCCACCCAGGTCGCGCCCGGCAGCAATTCGGCCAGTTCGGCACGCAGGAAATCGAAGACGCTGCGACGCACCGGCAGGGCGTTGGCGATGCCGAGGACGAACTGGACGTGCGGCGCAGCCTTGAGCAGGCCCTTCTTCACGAGGTTGGCGGCGTTGTAAAGCATTGCCAGGTCGAAGACCTCGACTTCCGGCTTGATGTCGTGTTGCAGCATCGTTTGCGCCAGTCCCTCGATGAAGTCCGGCGGATTCTCGCAGATGCTGGCGGGGAAATTCACCGAGCCGGTGGCCAGCGAGGCCATGTCAGGCTTCAAATGGAGCATGCCGCCCCGTGCCGCCTGCTCGCGGCCGCGGCCACCGGTGGAGAACTGGATGATCATCCCGGGACAGTGTTTGCGCACGCCCTCCTGGACCTGCGCGAACAACTCGGGATTGGAGCTTGGCGATTCATCCGGATTCCGGACGTGGATATGCGCCAGCACGGCGCCGGCCTCGAAGGCCTCGTGGGCCGACTCGATCTGTTCGCCCGGCGTTATCGGCAGCGCCGGATTGTCCTTCTTGCGCGGCACCGAGCCCGTGATGGCGACGGTGATGATGACAGGTCGGCTCATCGGGGCAGATTCCTGATCGTTTGCTTGCCGCCAGCCGCGCGTTTCGGCAGTGGGATGGCCGGCGCCGGGCGTTTGGCCTCCGCCATCGGCATGGTCGCTCCCATCGCCGCCGCCGCCCGGCGCAACGCGGGCAGAAAGTCCATGGCCTTCTTCAGGCTGAGACGTGGCGCCGGCCCATGGACCGCGACCGTGGCGCAGACACGTTCCCGGGCATCGGTGACCGGAACCGCCAGACACACCGAACCTTCGAGGTACTCACCCACGTCGGTGCCGATTCCCTCGCTGCGAATCCGGCGCAGCTCCTTTTGCAGCGCGCCGGCTTCGGTAATGGTGCGCCCCGTATACCGTCGATATGGGCCCGGACCGAGCAATGCGGCGACCTTGCCCTCCGCCAATTCGCTGAGGAACAGCTTGCCGCTGGCGGTACAGTGCAGGGGCACACGGGAACCGGCCTCCATCAGGAGGCGCACGGGCGAGGAGGTTTCGACGCGATCGAGATAAACCACTTCGCTGCCGTCCTGCATGGTGAAGTTGCAAGTCTCGCCGACTTCATCCACGAGCTGCTGGAGAATGGCGTGGCGTCTGGCACGCTGCGGGGAGCGAAGCATCACCTCGAGCGCCAGCTGGGACAGTCGCGCCCCGATGCAGTAGCGCTTGGCGACTGGTTCGCGCTGCACCAGCCCGCCGCGTTGCAAGGTGCCGAGGATGCGGTACACCGTCGGCTTGGGAAGATTGCACTGCTGGGTCAACTCGTCAAGCGACAAAGGACCCTCGGCGCGCGCCACCAGTTCGAGCAGGCCGAACGCTTTCAGCGTCGAGGAATCTTCCATGTCAGGACCCTTCGCCACTGCGCGGGAACGCTTCGTGACGGTTGACGGTGATTTCATTTAACGAAATTCTCTATTTCATTATTGCAATACTTTAGGTTTCGTGCAATGATTTTCTAAGGCGGGGAATTTCTGCACTTGACGGCTTCCGGAGAGAAGTCATATCCCGCGATTCGCAAAGCGACCCCGGACTCAGGAGGAGCAGGCTTGTGAGCAATGCCGGTTTCAACTACCAGGATTTGCTCGAGATTGTCGATCTGATCAAGACGTCTTCGCGTTTCAGCGAATTCCACATCAAGGTCGGCGAAATGGAGATCGACATCCGTCGCGGACCCGCTGCGGCCCTGTCGGCGCCCGCGGCGCGGCCGGCCCCGGCGGCAGCGCCCGAAGGCGCGACCGGCGCAGCGTCCGAGTTGTCGGAGTTGTCCGAGCCGCCGCGTGCGGCGCCGCTCGCCTTTCCGGCGGGTTCGTTGCTGGTCAAGTCACCGATGGTGGGAAGCTTCTACCATGCCCCGGAACCGGGGGCCAAACCCTTCGTCGAGGTCGGCAGCGCGGTCCGACCCGATACCATTGTCGGCATCGTCGAGGTGATGAAGCTGATGAATTCCATTCCCGCAGCCCACCACGGGGTCGTGACCCACATCCTGGTCGGTGACGGCGAGCCGGTGCAGTATGGGCAGGCACTGATCGTCATCGAACCGGGGCGGCCCGCGTGATCGTCGCCGTGCCGGCCCCCGGGCAGCGCCGGCCGTTGCGCCGCGTATTGGTGGCAAACCGCGGCGAAATCGCCTTGCGCATCATCCGCGCCTGTCGCGAGCTCGACCTGGAAACCATCCTGGTACATTCGGAAGCGGACGCCGATTCGCTGCCGGTGCGGCTCGCCGACCGCGCCGTGTGCATCGGCCCGGCGCGCTCCGCCCAGAGCTACCTGAATGCCGAGTTCATCGTCTCGGCTGCACGCATTCATGGCGCGGACGCCGTCCATCCCGGCTATGGATTCCTCTCGGAAAATGCCGCCTTTGCCCGGCTGTGCGAACTGGAAGGGATCGGTTTCGTCGGTCCGCGCGGAGACGTGATTGCACAGATGGGCGACAAGGTGCGGGCGCGACATCTTGCTGTTGAAGCCGGATTGCCGGTTACGCCCGGCTCGCCCGACAAAGTGCGCGATGCGACGGAGGCCGGGCGACTGGCGGCCGGGATCGGATTTCCGGTGCTGCTCAAGGCCGCCGCCGGCGGGGGCGGACGCGGCATGCGCGTGGTGCGCGCGCCCGAGGACCTCGCCGACCAGTTCGCGGATGCGGCGCGCGAAGCAAAGGCCGCTTTCGGCGACGAGGCGATCTATGTCGAGAAGTTTCTCGAGAATATCCGGCACGTCGAGATCCAGGTACTGTCCGATGGAGAAACGGTCTTGCACCTGGGCGAGCGCGACTGTTCGATTCAGCGCCGCAACCAAAAGCTCCTCGAGGAGGCGCCATCGCCGGTCCTCGAAGCCGCGGTCCGTGCGCGTATGTGCGACGCGGCGGTGCGCCTCTGCCGGCATGTCGGATATACCAGCGCCGGGACCATCGAGTTCATCCTCGACGAGCGCAGCGGCGAGTTCTATTTCATGGAAATGAACACCCGCATCCAGGTCGAGCATCCGGTGACCGAGATGGTGACCGGCATCGATCTCGTCAAGGCGCAGCTCGAGATTGCCGCCGGCAAGCCGCTGGCGCTGCGCCAGGAGGATCTGTGTTTCCATGGCCACGCAATCGAGTGCCGGATCAATGCCGAGGATTGTGACCATGACTTTGCGCCCTGCCCGGGCCGGGTGCGACGCTACCACGCGCCAGGTGGCGCTGGAATCCGCGTCGATTCGCATTTGCAGGTGGGCTATGTCGTTCCGCCCTACTACGACTCCCTGCTGGCCAAGGTGGTCGCCTGGGGACGAGATCGCGCCGAGGCCATCGCGCGCATGCGGCGGGCGCTGAACGAGATGGACATCGACGGCATTAAGACCACCATACCATTTCACCTTGGCCTGCTTCATCACCCGGCCTTTCTGGCCGGGCGGGTACATACGCGCTTCGTCGAAACCGAATTGCTCGAGGCACGATGCTGACCGGCGTGCCAGCACCGGAGCGCAAGTTCGGCCTGATCGACGTGACCTTGCGCGACGGCCACCAGTGCCTGTGGTCCACGCGCATGACGACGGGAATGATGACGCCGATCCTGTCGCAGCTCGACGGTGTCGGCTACGAGTACATCAACATTCTTGGCGGCGCAGTGTTCGACGTCTGCGTGCGCTACCTGCATGAGAACCCGTTCGAACGTGTCGGCCTGCTTTGCGATCGCCTGCGCACGCCTTGCGACGGACTGACGCGCGGCCAGAGCCTGTATACCTTCGAACTGTTTCCCGACGACGTGGTGAGCCTGAATTCCCGCGCCCTGGCGCGCCGCGGGATCAAGGTGCTGACCGTCTACGACGCGCTCAACGACAACCGCAACATCGAGTCTTCGGTGCACTCCGGGCGCGAGGCAGGAATGCTGGTCAACGCCATGATGACCTATAGCCTCAGCCCGGTGCACACCGACGCCTACTACGTAGAGCGCACCGGCGAACTTGTTGCACTCAAGGTTGACTTCATCTCGGTCAAGGACCCGACCGGGCTGCTGACGCCGGAGCGCGCCCGTAAGCTTTTTCCCGCAATCGTGGCGGCCGCCGGGCGAATCCCGGTCCAGCTGCACTCGCACTGTCAGTCGGGGCTGGCGCCGCAGGTCTACTCGGTCGCCATCGAGAGCGGATTCCGCTTCGGCTATACCGCGTCGCAGCCGTTGGCGAACGGCGCCTCGCTGCCGGCCACCGAGGAGGTGGCGGCGCGTGCCGGCGATCTGGGCTTTGCCACCGGCATCGATCGCGATGCCCTCGGCGAAGTGTCGGGCTACTTCGCCTGGCTTTGTGCGCGCGAGGGGCTGCCGCAAGGCAAGGTCATGGCCTACGACCCGGCGCTCTATGAACACCAGGTCCCGGGTGGAATGATCTCCAACCTGCGCTCGCAACTCCAGGTAATGCAGATGGAGCAGCGCCTGCCAGAGATACTCGAGGAGGCGGCGCGCGTTCGCCGGGACCTGGGCTACCCGATCCTGGTGAGCCCGTTCGCCCAGTACATCATCACCCAGGCCGTGCTCAATGTCGTCCAGGGCGAACGCTACAAGACCATCCCCGACGAGGTGCGCAAGTATGCGATGGGATACTATGGTCGCCTGGCCGCGCCGCCGTCCGACGATTTTCTAGAGCGTGCCGGCTTGCAACCCGGCGAAATGGTCCGCGAACGGCCGGCAGAACACCTTGCGCCAGCGCTGCCGCGACTGCGCGGCGAACTGGGGACGACGGCGACTGACGAGGACCTGCTGCTTGCCGCGTTCTATGATCGCGACCTGCTTGTCCCCCTGAAGAAATCAGCGCCGAAATACCAGTTTCGTACTACGCCGCTGTATGAACTGATCCGTTACCTCGGAGCGCAAACGGACCTGGACTCGGCGAAAGTGCGCTTTGCCGGTACGGAGGTCACGGTATCGACCTGACGAGACCTGACGACAAGAAAAGGGCGTGCGTCCGGGGCCGCCGCGGGCCTCGGGGTGATTCGCAAGCGACGCGGAGTTCGGTAGTAGCGTGAGCCAGCATAAGAATGGCTTCGTTTTGAAGTAAACCATAACTTTGGAGGAGCAATGACATGACAACAGCCGGACCATCAAGGGCGCTGCGGCGCCTGGCAGGATCGATCTTGGCCGCAGGCGCGGTGCTGCTCGCCACGCCCTCCCTGGCACAGCAAAAGGCCACCGACTGGGGCTGGCCGCAGCCCTACGAGAAGATCTCGGACAAGTCGGTGCAATGGCTGAAGGACAAAGGGTGGTGGCCGATGCAGGTGGCCTTCCAGGCGCCATGGTCGGGCCAGAACACCATCAACATCGTGATGGACAAGCAGGGCATGCTGGCGAAGCGCGGCATCGAGGCCAAGCTGCAGGCGTTTCCGTCCGGACCGGCCATCAACGAAGTGATGATTTCGGGTCGCTTCCAGGTGGGCAACGGTGGCAACTTCCCGTTCACTTCGATGATCGACAAAAACATTCCGGTCAAGGCGATCGCCATCATCAATGTCAATCTGCTGCACGCCATGGTGGTCCCGAACGACTCGACGCTGAAAAGCATGAAGGACCTGAAGGGCAGCAATCCCGCCGCGACGGTAGGAATCGTGACCGGGTCCTCGGCGGAGTTCTATTTCCAGATGTCGGCGGCCTACCACGGCCTGGAACTGGGCAAGGACGTGATTCTCAAAAACATGCCGCCGGGAGAACAGATGGCGATGCCCAAGGGCCTGGCCGGCGTCGTGCCGTGGGATCCGACGCCGACGATCATGACCGAGGAGCGCAAGGTCGGACGTTATCTGGACACCAGCTTCCCCTATAACGTCTATGAAGGCAACTTCTACGTTCGTCAGGAACTCATCGACAATGTGCCGGACGTGGTGCAGGCCTTCTGCGACGCGGCCGTCGAGGCGACGCTGTGGACCCGGCTGCACCCGGACCAGGCGGTCAAGTCGATGCAGGAGGATCCGAATCTGAAGAACTATTCGGCGGATATCCTGCTGCAGCAGATCAAGGCCTACAACAACCTCTACAAGCCGACCTACATGTATCCGCTGGCCGAGTTCTGGGGCAAGGCCAATGAGCCGATCTTCAACTGGCTGCACCAGCAAAAGCGCATCCAGCGTCCGCTCAAGGCCGCCGATTTCGCCGGTGCGGTGGACAAGCGCTTCATGGACAATACCTTCGCCAAGCTCGGCTGGACCGTTCCCAAGGCACCCCCGTTCATTCCGGCGAACTGGCCCGGGCATTTCGACAAGATGCCCTATGCGGACTACTCGACGCCGGTCAACACCAAGACGCCGCAGATGTTCCCGGAAAAGGGCGACCTGACCAAGGCCTGGAGTTTCGGCGGCAAGACGTACAACCCGTGACCGATGAGCCCCGGGGCGACGTTGGATCCGCCCCGGGTCGATCGTGAGCGGTCTGTCGAGGGAGGATGGAGATGACTAAAGGCGCCACGACTGTCCGGCCAGCGCCCGGTTTTCTGGCAAGGCTCGCCGGCAAGATCGGTAACCTGGGGCTGATTGCCGTCCTGCTGTGCGTCTGGCAGTACGTGAGCGTGACGGTTCTCGACAGTACATCGCGCGTCCTGCTGCCGCCGCCCACGACGATCTTCGCCGCGGCTTGGGAGTTGTTGAGTTCGGGCGAGCTGCTCCGGCATACGCGCGACAGCCTGAAGCGCGAGATGGTGGCCTTTCTCTGGGCCAGCGTATCGATCCCGATCGGAATCGCGATGGGTTGGTGGCGCGGGGTCGAGCGGCAACTCGACCCGCTGATGGAGATGCTGCGGCCGATCCCTCCGCTGGCCTGGATTCCGCTCAGCATCCTGTGGTTCGGCATCGGCGACCAGCAGAACCAGTTCATCATCTTCCTGGGCATCTTCTTCCCGATCCTGCTCAACACCATCAACGGCGTCAAGGGCATCGAGGTCAACCTGATCCGCGCGGCGCGCTGCCTCGGCGCCAGCGAGGGCGACATCCTGTGGCGGATCGTGGTCAAGGCCGCCATGCCGCAGATTGTCACCGGTGTCCGCGTTGGTCTGGGCGTCGGGTGGATGGCGCTGGTCGCCGCGGAACTGGTCGGCGCCAACTCGGGCCTGGGTTTCCTGATCAACGATGCCCGCACGGTACTGCGCACCGACTTCATCATCGTCGGCATGGCGACGATCGGACTCGTCGGATTGCTGATCGACCAGGCGATCCGGGAGTTGGGGCGGCGCCTGCTGCCCTGGTCGCAGGTGATGTCGCGATGAACGCCGGCGATTCGGGGAAGGGGTGGCAATGAGCAACCTGACAGTTGAAAGCGTCAGCAAGACCTACCCCGGGCACAGCGCCCGCGACGAGCCGGTGCTGGCCCTGGACGATGTCAGCTTCCATGTCGAGGATCACGAGTTCTGCTCGGTCCTGGGCCACAGCGGATGCGGCAAGACGACCTTGCTGATGATGATGGCGGGCTTCGAGCAGCCCTCCCGGGGACGCATCCTGGTCGATGCCAAACCGATCGGCAATCCGACCTGGCAGCGTTCCATCGTGTTCCAGGATTACGCACTGTTTCCGTGGATGACGGTACAGGAAAACATTTCCTTCGGCCTCGAGATGAAGAGGATTCCGTCCGCCGAACGGCTCGAAATCATCCGCAGGAACATCCAGTTGGTCGGCCTCGCCGGTTTCGAGAATCGATATCCGCACCAGCTCTCGGGCGGCATGAAGCAGCGCGTATCGATCGCTCGCGCCCTCGCCGTGGATCCGAAGGTACTGCTGATGGACGAACCGTTCGCAGCACTCGACGCGCAGAACCGGGCGCTGATGCAGGAGGAGATGGGTCGCATCCTCGCCAGCAGCGACATCAAGCAGCGCAAGACCATGATCCTGGTTACGCACAGCATCGACGAGGCAGTGATCCTTTCCGACCGCATCATCGTTCTGACGCGGCGGCCGGGGCGTGTCAAGGCCAACGTCCTGGTCGACCTGCCGCGGCCGCGCAGCGAGGAGAGCCCGGGCTTCATCGCGCTCAAGCGCCAGATCCGCGACCTGATCCACGATGAGTTCGAAATTGAATCCTGATCAGTATCGGCGGTCACCCGTTGAGTGTCTTCGTCGGTGATCCTCGCCGGGGCCATGGCGATCGCCGGAGTCGGCGGGCTGATCCGTGGTGCCACCGGATTCGGTGGTGCGATGGTGATGACGCCGACCCTGTCCGTCCTGCTCGGCCCGATCCCGGCCGTGGTGGGCGCCCTGCTGCTGGAAACCTTTGCTGCCATTTCGATGCTGCCGGCGGCCGCGCGTCAGGCGAACTGGCGCACCATCGCGCCGATCTTCGCCGCTGCCTGTGTAACCGTGCCGTTCGGCGGTTACCTGCTGATGACGCTCGAGCCGCAGTTGATGCGACGGGCGATCGCAGCGACGGTGCTGGTGTTCTCGCTGTTGCTGCTGACCGGGTTGCGCTACCACGGGCGACAGCGAATCGGTACATCGCTGGTGCTGGGCGCCACGAGCGGCGTTCTGGTCGGCGCTACCAGCGTCGGCGCACCTCCGGTAATCCTGTACCTGTTGGCGAGTTCGGCCCCCCCCGGCACGACTCGCGCCAACCTGACCTTGTTCGTCACCATCATTTCGCTGGCTGCCCTAGTGATGCTGTTCTGGCGGGGTATGCTGGATGGCCCCAACGCGCTCACGGCGGCGTTGATCAGTCCGCCATATTTCGCCGGCGTCTGGCTTGGCTCGCGGCTGTACGGACGCATAGACCCCGCGGCCATGCGGCGCTGGACGCTGATATTCATGGCCGTCGTTTCGGTGGCCGTGCTGGCGCTCTGACGCCCGCGGTGCAATCAGGGAAGCACGATGCGTCTCGCTAGCCGCGTAGCCATCATTACCGGCGCCGCCAGCGGCATCGGTGCCGCGATCGCCCGCGCCTATGCAGGCGAGGGGGCACGGGTTGGGGTCGCCGACCTCGATGTCGCCGCCGCCGGCAAGCTGGCCGAGGAACTGCGTGCCAGCGGCGGCGAGGCCCTCGCCGTGCAGATGGACGTGAGCGACGAGGCGCAGGTGAACCAGGGTATCGACGCCGTGGCAGCGGCCTTCGGAGGCATCGATATTCTTGTCAGCAATGCGGGATTCCAGCACCTCGACACGATTGCCGACGTGTCTTTCGACAACTGGAAACGCATTCTCGCGGTCCATCTCGACGGCGGCTTTCTCACCACCCGCGCCTGCCTGCGCCGCATGTACCGGCAGGGTCGCGGCGGGGCCATCATCCTGATGGGTTCGATTCACTCCAAGGAGGCGTCGGTCACCAAGGGACCGTATGTCGTGGCCAAGCACGGACTGCTCGGTCTGTGCCGTACCGTGGCCAAGGAGGGCGCGGCCCACGGGGTGCGCGCCAACCTGATCTGCCCCGGCTTCGTGCGCACGCCGCTGGTCGAAAAGCAGATACCCGAGCTGGCTGCACGCA
>Ga0163199_1000460_pt1 | contig 25752 bp, 23 predicted proteins | sample PL_2010_150m_FD_113537 | JGI IMG/M metagenome (GOLD analysis project Ga0163199, IMG submission 113537) | Freshwater microbial communities from Powell Lake, British Columbia, Canada to study Microbial Dark Matter (Phase II) - PL_2010_150m | ecosystem: Environmental > Aquatic > Freshwater > Lake ...
ACTTGGGCCCCTGATCCTGGTCCTGTCGACGCTGCTTGCCGGTTGCTCGCTGGCGCCCGAATACCATAGACCAGAACTGCCGGTGGCGGCAAACTGGCCGCAGGCGACTTCCGCCGCCGCCGCTCGCCAAGCGGGTTCGATCGCCTGGCGAGCGTTCTTTCCCGATCCGCGTTTGCAGGCATTGATCGCGGCGGCGCTCGAGCACAACCGCGACATGCGCATCGCAGTCGCGCGTGTCGACGAGGCACGCGCCCAGTTCGGCGTCGTCCGTGCCGACCGTGTCCCGACATTGGATCTGCTGTCCAGCGGCGCTACGCTAAGAACCCCTGGCGACCTTTCGCTTTCCGGGCGCACCAGCCTTGGTCAACGCTACGACGTCGGATTGTCGCTGCTGTCTTTCGAGTTGGATTTCTGGGGCAGGGTAAGAAGCCTCGACGAAGCGGCGTTGGCCGGCTATCTGGCCAGCGGGGAAGCTCAACAGGCATTCCGCCTGACACTTATCGCCGACGTTGCCAATGCCTATCTGAACCTGCTTGAACTGGACGAGCGCGCGGCACTGGCGCGTGAAACCTTGAAGACTCGCGCGCAGACCCGCCTGCTGGTGGGCCGCCGTCGCGATGTCGGCCTGGCCAGCGATTTCGACTATCTGCAGGCTGATGGTGTGCTCGAAACGGCGCGCGCGGAGTTGTCCAGCCTGGAGCGCCAGCGCCCCGCCGCGGCGAATTCGCTGGTCTTGTTGGTCGGCAACGATCCTTCCGGTCTGCCTGCGGGACGTACGCTCGCGGATCAGGGCATGCTTGCCGATCTTTTCGTGGATCTGCCTTCGTCAGTGTTGTTGCGGCGCCCCGATGTGTTGGCGGCCGAGCAAAGACTGATCGCCGCGAACGCCAACATCGGTGCGGCGCGTGCCGCTTTCCTGCCGCGAATTTCCCTGACAGCCGCTCTCGGCACGGCGAGCAGCGCCCTGTCGGGGCTCTTCGGCGCCGGACAGGGTGCCTGGAGTTTCCAGCCGGTCCTGCGTTTTCCGCTGTTCGATGCCGGTCGCGCCGCCGCCGGGGGCGATCTTGCCGAGGCTCGCCAGCACATCGCCGTGGCCGAGTACGAGAAAGTGATCCAGCAGGCCTTCCGCGAAGTGGCCGACCTGCTGGCCGCAAAGCAACCGCTTGCCGAGCAACTACTTGCGCAGGAGCGAGCGGACAAGATTCAGGGCGAACGGCTGCGCCTGGCGGAGGCGCGCTACCGGGCGGGAATCTCCAGCTATCTGGAAGTGCTCGACGCCCAGCGCGAGCATTACGCGGCGCAACAGATGGTGCTGCAAACGCGGCGAGTGCTGCTGTCGAGCGCGGCGCAGCTCTACAAGGCGCTCGGTGGCGGGCGTGAGGTCACCCCATGAATCCGACTACGCCAAAAAACCTTGTCGAAATCAGCGATCTGCATTTTGCTTATGGAGAACGCCTGGTGCTCAAAGGCATCAACTTGACGATCCAGCGGGGCAAGATTGCAGCCATTCTGGGCGTCAGTGGCAGCGGCAAGACCACATTGTTGCGCCTGCTGGGTGGTCAGCTGAAGCCACAGCGTGGCAGCGTCAAGGTCGCTGGCCAGGTAGTACACGAACTCGACGATGACGGCCTGTATCGGTTACGTCGAGATATGGGCATGATGTTCCAGATGGGCGGCCTGTATAGCGACATGAGCGTCTTCGACAATGTTGCTTTCCCGATCCGCGAATTGACAGATTTGCCCGAAGAACTGATACACGACCTGGTCGCGATGAAGCTTCATGCGGTGGGACTGCGCGGGGTCGCAACAATGATGACGGGTGAGCTTTCGGGCGGGATGGCGCGGCGTGTTGCGCTCGCCCGGGCGATCGCGCTGGACCCGATGCTGATCATGTATGACGAACCATTTGCGGGCCTCGACCCGATTTCATTGAATGTGGTTGCGAGCCTGATTCGACGCCTGAACGATGCGCTCGACGTGACGTCGATCATCGTGACCTACGATATGTCGGAATCGCTGAAAGTTGTCGATTACGTCTATTTTGTACACGACGGGGAAGTCGTCGCGGAGGGACCCGCAGCGGACATGTTTTCTTCCGACAACCCCTTCGTGCAACAGTTTGTCAATGCCAGGCCCGACGGCCCGGTGGCATTTCAGTACCCGAGCAACCCTTATGGAACTGAGTTGGGACTCACGGCGAGCTAAGCGCCGAGTCGCCGGATGCGCAGATCAGCTTGTGCCAGGTCATCGCGCATTTTGTTGACTGCAGCGGAGAACTTGCCAAGTTCGTATTTGGTGACCAGAGCCGGCTGTTCTTTGCTCAAGTATTCAGCAAGGTTTTCGGCGAGATTGCGTGCCGCCTGCTGCTGCCAGGCGCCGAATGACTTGAGTAATCCGGTGACGCGATGGGCAGCGATATCGCCGACGACCTTGCTCAGATCTTCTTCGAAATCCCAACGCAAGTTGCGAAACACAAAGCCGAGCGCGTCAGCAAAATCCGCCGAACCCGATATTTGAGTTGCCTTGACTACGGCGTCCGCCCCACACATTGCCAGCAGCGGAGTCTCAACAGGAAGAGCGATCTCGACGTCGAAGCTCTCTCCCTCCAGATCCGACGCCACGAGCAGCCCATCCGTCGTAATCCGGAAGTCAAGGTGGAATGCCGGCAGGGACAGTCGCGCGGCCCGGCCGGCAAACGGCACCAGCCGCGCCCTCGCCCAGGACGCGCCCCGCAGCAGGTGATTCAATGCGGCCAGAGCGGCCTGGTCGAACACGGCTGCCTATTCGAACTGCTGAATTCCTGCGATAACCCAACCGCTACTGGCGTCCGCGGGACGGGTGAGATGCCATACTTCGTCGAAGGCCTCGGGCGCCTCGGCGGCCGTTTCCCGGATGCTGCCGGAAAACCTCACGCTGGCAACCTGGCGGTTGCCTTCGGTGCTGACATCGAGCAAACCGGCATTCAACTGGACCACGTCGGTTTGCTGGAGCGCCTTGCCGCGTTCCTGATACTCGAGTTGAATCTCGGCAAACATTTCCGGCGTGGTGAATGCGCGAATGTCATCCATGTTGCCGGCGTCGTTGGCCGCCTGTAGACGGACAAAATTGAGCTTGGCCTGACGCACGAAACCGTCGACGTCGAAACCATCAGGGAGGTTGTTCGCGACCGGGCCTGATGATCCGGCTGGCGCCAGCGCCTCAAAATTGGCTTGCTGGGCGGGAACCGCACCCGCACCGGCATATTGAAGGGGATCGGCGGAATTCGCGGCCGGATCTTGAGAGGCGCGGCGATTCATCAGCATGCGTACGACGAAGAATACCGCGACGCCGATCAGCAGCAGCATAATGATCGAGGAAAACCCCTCGCCCAGGCCACCCATGCCAAAGTGCGAAAGCAACGAGGCGATGCCGATGCCTGCCGCCAGGCCGGCTAGCGGGCCGAGAAACCGTCCCATGCCCGAAGGCGCCGGGGCCGGTGCCGGCGTCGCCGGCTTCGGTGTGACTGCCTGACTGGGTGCGCTTGGAGCGGTGGGCGCTGCCTGGCGTTTCATCACGCCGCTATCGCGTTTGATGCCCGAAGAAAGGCCGCCGCCCAAACGCTTTGCTTCGGCCTCCGGGGACGACAACGCGAAACCGACGGACAGAACAAGTGCGAACAGTGAAATCAGCCTAGCTTTCATGAAAACCTCCAGATGTTGCGATGAATCGGAGAAATCTACTGCTCAAGAATCAAAATACGGGCACTAGTACCCTAGAGCCAAATACAGGCACTAGTACCCTAGAGCCAAATACGGGCACTAGTACCCTAGAGCCAATTATGGGCACTGGCACCCCGGAACCAAAACCGGGCATCAAAGTTTGTAGCCGCGGTGCAGGGCAACCACCCCTGCAGCAAGATTGAAGTATTCGACCCGTTCCAGGCCGGCTTGTTCCATCATCTCTTTCAAGGCTTCCTGGTCTGGATGCATGCGGATCGACTCGGCCAGGTAGCGATAGCTGTCTGCGTCACCGGCGACTTTGCCACCCAGCCAAGGCAGCAACTTGAATGAATATACATCATAGGCAGATTCCAGCGGCCGCCAGACCTTGGAAAACTCCAGCACCAGCAGGCGACCGCCCGGCCTCAGGACCCGTTGCATTTCCGCCAGCGCCCGTTTCTTGCGGGTCATGTTGCGCAAACCGAAGGCGACCGACACACAGTCGAAATAATTTGCTGGAAACGGCAGCGTCTCCGCGTCACATTGCGCTGCGGGCATCAGCATGCCGTCATCGAGCATGCGATCGCGACCAACCTTCAGCATCGCGCTGTTGATGTCGGTCAGCCACACCTGTCCGCCGGTCTTGGAGAACTCGCCCACGCGCTTGGCAAAGGCCCGCGACAGGTCTGCGGTGCCTCCCGCCACGTCGAGCACGCGTTCACCCGCCCTGACGCCGGAAATCTGGATCGTGAACTGCTTCCACAATCGGTGCATTCCAAGCGACATCAGATCGTTCATGACGTCGTATTTCTGCGCTACCGACGTGAACACCCCGGCGACATGATTCGCCTTGTCGTCTTCCGCGACCTGCCTGAATCCGAAGTGTGTTTGCCGGTCCGCCACGGTCAATGGTGTCCGCAAGCGCCGCCCTTCTTCGCAGCGCCGCCAACACTGGAAGTGCTGCTGTCCACATCACGACTGGCGCCTGCTGCTTCGAGACGGGACAGGTAGCTCTGCCAAAGCTCATCCTGATGTTCGCCGAGAGCGTACAGAAGATCCCAGGAATACAGGCCCGTGTCGTGGCCGTCGGAGAAACTCAGTTGAACGGCGTAATTGCCTACCGGCGCGATACTGGCGACAGTGACCTCGCGCTTGCCGGTCTGCAATACTTCCTGACCGGGTCCGTGACCGCGCACTTCCGCAGATGGACTGGAGACCCGCAAGAACTCGTGGCTGAGCGTGAAGTTCTTGCCGTCGGCAAAGGCGATTTCAAGCAGACGCGATTTCTGGTGGAGCTTAATCTCTGTGGGGGCTGGAGTATGCTTGTCTAGACCGGCCATTTTGAAGTTCCTGAAAGATTGGGAGCAGATTATCATAACGCAGAACCAGATATCAGGTGACCTTTATCGACTGGCAATTGTCATCAAACCGTCATTTCCCGGCAATACACTGAGGCGCTTGAGTTCGATAGTTTTGAGACATGGCTGCCAGCATTCTGATCGTTGAGGACGAGCCGGCCATCCAAGCCTTGGTCCTTGCGTGCTTGAAGCGCGCCGGCCATGCCGCTCTTGTTGCTGGCGACGCGGAATCGGCTTTGCGGCTGATAAATCTGGCCTTACCCGATCTGATCCTGCTCGACTGGATGTTGCCGGGCATGAGCGGGATCGAATTGGCGCGCAGGCTACGAATCCAGGAACGAACCCGCAGGACACCAATCATCATGCTTACGGCGAAGGGCGACGAGCGCGACAAGATATCCGGCCTCGAAACCGGGGCCGATGATTACATCACCAAGCCGTTTTCGCCCCGCGAGCTGATTGCCCGTATCCAGGCAGTGCTCCGGCGTGGCGCGCCACAGGCGACAGAAGATCCCGTCCAGATCGGTGAGCTGCGTCTCGACCCGGCGACTCATCGCATTACCGCCGGACGCAAACCGGTTATTCTTGGCCCGACGGAATTCCGCCTGTTGCATTTTCTGATGACTCACTCCGAGCGTGTGCATAGCCGTAACCAATTGCTGAATCAGGTATGGGGTGATCATGTGTTTATTGAAGAGCGGACAGTCGATGTGCACATCCGCCGCCTGCGCGCTGCCCTTGAGAGTAGCGGTTACGATGCGCTGATTCAGACCGTGCGGGGCAGCGGCTATCGTATTTCGGCGGTCCCGACTACGCAAGCCTGAGGCCGTTATGGCATGAGTCCCTTTTGGCGGGAAGCCCTGTTAGTAGCGATCGCCGCCATTGTGGCCGCGCTGGCTGCCGGGCTGATTCTGGATGTCGATTGGGTGCTGCCGGTCCTGGCCACGATAGCAACGCTCTTCGGCTTGTACCAGTTGCGCCAGTTGTCGCGTCTGTCAAGCTGGCTGGATGGGCCCCCCGGTACGCCGCCGCCCGCCAGCGGTGGTGCCTGGGACAGTATTTTTACCACCTTGCATCGGCGCGCCCGAAATTCGGCAAAGGAGCTCGCCCAAATGAGCTTGGCGCTGGAGCGATTCCGTCACGCCGGGCAGGCGCTTCCCGACGGCGTCGTCATCCTCGATTCGAATCACGCCATCGAATGGCTTAACGCCACCGCCGAGAGTCAGCTTGGCTTGAGTCTGGCCAAGGATGTCGGCTTCCCCATAACCAACCTGTTACGCGAGCCTGACTTCGTCAAGTATTTAGGTGCAGGTCATTATGCTGAGCCACTGGTGCTGCATCCGCTCCGCAATTCAAGCCGATCCTTAGCGCTACAGGTGGTGCCTTATGGGGCGGCACAAAGTCTGCTGTTATCGCGCGACATCACGCAGCTGGACAGACTTGAAAGCATGCGCCGTGATTTTGTCGCCAACGTTTCACATGAATTGAAGACCCCTCTGACGGTCGTCAGCGGTTTTCTTGAAACCTTGCAGGATTGCCTCCCCGAACTATCAGCGGAAGAAACCGAGCGCTACCTGAGTTTGGCGAGCGAACAGGCATCGCGCATGCAACGCCTGGTAGAGGATTTGCTCACGCTGTCGGCGCTTGAGACCGGCAGTCAGGTTCCTCCGGAGGAACGGGTGGGGGTGGACGATTTGCTAGCGGAAGTTGCCGAGGAAGCGCGCGTCTTGTCGGACGGGTGTCATGTCCTGGTCGTCGACGAGGCAAACGGGATAAGCCTGCTCGGCAGCCGCAAAGAATTGCGCAGTGCCCTGGCCAATCTGGCCAGCAATGCGGTGCGCTACTCGCCAAACGGGGGCACCATTCGTATTGGCTGGGAATCCGGTGCTGACGGCGGCGGCGCCTTGATTGTCAGCGACAATGGGATCGGCATCGCCAGCCAGCACATCCCGCGCTTGACCGAGCGCTTCTACCGGGTCGATCGGGGCCGTTCCAGAGAGTCGGGGGGAACGGGGCTTGGGTTGGCTATCGTCAATCACGCCTTGACGCGGCATCAGGCGGTGCTGAAAATCGACAGTCAGCTTGGCCGGGGCAGCGCTTTCATGGCTCGTTTCCCGCCGCAACGAGTTGTATCAACTTAGGATCATAGCCACTCAAACGCAACTCGCTCGAAATCTGCACCGCGCTCGATCAGGTGGTCGAGGCGGATCTGGTGCGTATCGTCGGATGGCACCTGAACGCCCACGATTCGATTGACTGTGAACCAACCCGTTGGAACAAGCATGCTTGCCGTTTCTCCAAGTTGCTCGACTTCAGGGAGGAACAGTCCACGACTGTACTGAGTCTGGCTGGAGCCGGGACTCGAGTTGAGTAGCGTGATTCCCTCCGGTCGGCCCGCGAGCAGGCGTATCTTGGCGATCAGCCCATCCCTGCTGGCGTTAATGGCGATCTGGCTAATCTTGCCGACCACGAATCCCTCGGTGTGATGCAAGCGAACCGCCACCAGTTGGCCACCGACGAGGGGCGTGCACATGCCAGTCAAGTTGCGTTCGAGATGCAATTCCGTGGCGTTCTGGCCGACAATCCGCCATTCTTCCAGCATGAAGCCGGGCATCTCGCTGTTTCCCTCGGCAGAATGAGTGGCGATGCGGCCGAACGTGGCAATCTCGTCATGCTCCTGCCGATTTAGGTAAATCGATCGGTCCTGCCTGAGGCGTTTCTGGCCCGTCAGGTAATAATGGATTGCTTCAAAACTGCTCGCCAGGTGACAAGTCGAATTGTTGCGCCGGGCAATCCGCAGCGGGTTCGCGTCTTCTTTCAGGCCGCCTTTGCACCAGCACTGATAAATCCTTTGAAGCAACGCCCCGCAGGCGGGTTGCACGCAATCCGTGCCGAGGCGCAGCGTCTGGGGAGATGCACCCCGCGCCAATAACACCAGACGCTTCTTGATACTCTTGCGCAACTCGGAAAGGTCCAGCCAGCGCACCGCATCACTTCTTCCCGGTTTATCCTGGAAGCTTGCGCCATTATTGGAAGTCAGGTCGACACGGAGTGCGGGCGTTTTTTGGTCGTCCGGGTGGTGGCGGAGGATCGTGACCTTGTTCGACCAACTCCGCGCCCAGGCCGCAACCATGCTTAGCTGCTTCGTGCGTAGTTCGGTCGGAAAGGCCGCGGCCAGGAGCAGCACTTCGATATAGGCCGATGCGGCTGTTGTCTTCGAGTTGCGACGCAGACCGCCCTCAACCGGCAACTGGGTTACCTTGAGTTCCTCGGCGGCACGAAAGATCAAGTGCAATCGTCCCCAAAATGTCGGTGCGGTGACGAGGTTTGCCTGGCAAGCGTCCAGGTGAATCGCCAACATCGCCGTCAGCGCACGAGTGGCGGCGACAGAGGCAAGCAGATGGGGAGAGTCCGCCGTCTCGGTCACCCTTCTAAGCGCGGCTTGCACGCAATGCAGATAGCCAGTGACAAATTCCTGCCAGAGAGCATGGCTGGAATCGAATGCCGCCTGGTCGACCGCGTTGAAGGGCAGTGGCCTTCCCGCATAGCGCTGCAAACATTGGTCCTGAACGAAGTCGATGGGACCGCGCAGCATTTCGAGTACCTTCAGGCGTCCGTCAGTGGGCAGGGTAAAACGGTTGAGAAGACTCAGCTGCTTCATCAACTGGGTCTGCGCCAGAGCGACATTTGTCATGGCCAGGCCTGACAGCCATTCCCGGCAAGAGCCTTCGTCGGTGAAAGCCGGACGTTCCTCCGCAGTGAATGGCGGAAGTCCAAAGTCGAATTCGGCGTGACTCATAAACTATCCCCACGGTCTTCAAGAAACGCCACGCAGATCGCCTGATGCAACGAGAGGTCGCTGACGACGGGCCTCGGCTTCGGCGAGCCGAGTTGCAGCCTGGTTCCCGCCCAAATCGGCGCTGGGAAATGCGGGTCGTCTATGAATCGCGGAATTACATGCCAGTGCAAATGCGGCAACACATTGCCGAGACTGGCAAGGTTGATCTTCTTGGGGGCATAGAGCAAGCGCAATGCTGTCTCGGTAGCGAATACCAGCGCCATCAGATGGCGCCTTTCAGAGCCCGCGAGATCGCTCATTTCGCGCACATGCCGGCGCCAGATTACCCGACAGAAGCCGGGATAATCGATTCCCTCCGTGCCTCCAACGCGGACTACTCGGCATGACTCGTCCTCCCAGAGGATGTCGCCGCCGGCTCCCTGGCACAACTCGCAGTGCTGGTTTGAATTGATGGACAGTCTCCGCAGACCTGGATACGCGATCAGCATAGACCCGATCCGGGTTATCGGATAAGGGGAAAAATCACACTTGTGAGCAACGAATGATATGCCTTGCGCCCATGATCAGGGGAGCAGATCATCCCGCGGCCTTCTTCATCTGGATATTGATAAGTGTCCAACAAGCTCCCGCGAGCAACCAGAACGAGGTCATGTTCCCACATTTCTAAAATCCAGGAACATAGGAGGGCTCAGACTCTGGTACTCTCCCGGGTTAACCTGATTGACTTGGGCTGTTTCCAGCCTCGGTGAATCTACGCTGGAATCGTCGCTCAAGAATTCGTAGCAGAAAAATAACCGGAAATGAAGTGGATGTATTCGACGGGAACAAATTCATTGAACAAGGCACCTGACGAGTTGAATCGAATTCGCTTCAATCCCCATCAGTTCTTCAATCGGACAACGCTTGCGCGTGGCTTGGCATATGCCGACAGAGGGCGTGCCAGCGTCGACAAAATTCATGCCGGTACCGATACCCTGCAAATTCTCGGTTCCTGCCGAGGCACCTATCGCGCGCAATACCATCAAGATGTAAGGTTGAGTCTTGCGGATGGGGTGGTTGATCGAGTTGCCGGCGCTTGCAGTTGTCCGGTCGGGGATAACTGCAAGCATGTCGCCGCACTATTGCACACCTGGAGTCGCCAGCTCAACGAGTGCCCGGCGGGTAACTGGGAGGAGCGCCAGACGCCGACGCCGGAAGCGCTCGCGTGGCTGCATTCGCTTGAACAAATCCCGGAGAAAACAGTCGCCGTCAGCGGCCAATGCATTCTCTACGTAATTTCGCTCCCCGATTTTCACCTCAAGCTGTTTAAGGCGCGCCAGTTGAAAAACGGCGGCTACAGCCGTCCGGAACCGATCCGCCCGGATTTTCATCGGCTTACCTGGGGCAATGTGCCGGCCTATTACCAGCCGGCGGACTTGCCGATCCTGCGTCTGTTTCTGGCGTTTCAGAAAACCATCATGTTTTCCGTCGAAGAATCCCTGGCCTTGCGCGGCGAGGAAGGCGCGCAGTTGTGGCGCATGACCCTGCGGACCGGACGTCTGCATGTTGGAGACGTCAATCATCCGGCGCTGACTGCCGGCCAAACGATCAGCGCCGGATTAGCCTGGCAGCGCGACGACCAGGGATTTCAGCGACTGGCACTGGATAGCCAGGATACTTTGAGTCTGCTGCCGACCCAGCCGCTTTGGTACCTGAACAATGCCCGTCGCGAGTCCGGGGAGTTGCGCCTCGAACTGCCCGATGAGATTGCCATTCAGCTTCTTTCCGCGCCTCCGCTGGACGAGCTCGACGCTTTGCTGGTGCGCGACCGCTTGCGTGAAATCGGCGCGGCTCGCCATTTGCTTCTGCCGTTGCCGGAAGCGGCGATTCCGAAAAGACATGCCGGCAAGCCGGTCGCCATATTACGCCTGCAGGCGGGTCGCTTCCGACGTGCCGGTGCGTTCGGCATGGCTGACGAACTTGCGGTGGCAGTGCTCTGGTTCGAATATCCGGGCTTGCCGCGCGTAACCGGCTCGGAGACTCCCCCGCCTTTGCTGCACAGCCAGCGCTCCGGCCGTTCGGTGATGCTGCTGCGCGATGTGCCCAGTGAAAGCCTGGTCTGGCGGCAGTTGCAAATGCAGGGCCTGGAGAGTTACCGGCGCAGGTTCCCCAGTAATCTGAGGATGGATTCGGAAATGGATTGCCTGCTCCCGGCGCGCCAGGATGTCGAAAGCTGGATGGGTTTCCTCGATGAAGGTGCACCATTGCTTGAAGCGGCGGGCGTGCATGTCGAAATCGCCGAGGATTTCCCTTTTCATCTCACTGAGGCCGACGACTGGTTTGTTGAGGTCGTGGATGATGAAATCACGGGCAACGGAGACTGGTTCGATCTCGACCTCGGGGTCGTTATCGACGGCCAGCGCACCAGCCTGGTGGAACCGCTGGCGCGACTGATTGCGGGTAGACCGAATATATTGGAAGAATTGCGTCAACTGGGCGACGACGAGCGGGTCCCTCTGGCGCTCGACGAAAAACATGTGTTGCCTGTTCCGGTGCTGCGTTTGCGGGCCTGGCTCGGGCCCGTGCTCGAATTTTCCGGCGATCATGAGCGGCCGCGCCTTTCGAGACTGAATGCAGGCGCCCTGGTCGATCTCGAAAAATTGCCGGGTCACTGGCTAGGGGGTGAGCGATTGCGGGAGATGGGTCGCCGCTTGCGGGATTTTTCCGGAATTTCTGAGGCTTTGCCGGCGCCGGGTTTCAATGCCACGCTGCGCCCTTACCAGCAGATCGGGCTCAACTGGCTGCAATTCCTGCGCCATTACGGGCTTGCCGGCATCCTCGCCGACGACATGGGTCTGGGCAAGACCGTGCAGACGCTCGCCCATCTGCATCTCGAAAAGAGTAGCGGGCGGGCCGATCGCCCGAGCCTGGTGATATTGCCGACCAGCCTGATCGCCAACTGGCGCAGCGAGGCACATCAATTCGCACCGGACCTGAAGCTGCTGACATTGCACGGACCCGAGCGGGCGGCGCGCTTTCATCAAATGGCGCAGGCGGACGTCATCCTGACCACTTATCCGTTACTGGTGCGCGACCAGGAGGAATTGTTGGCGCAGGAATATCACCTGCTGATTCTGGACGAGGCGCAGTTCGTCAAAAATCCCAAGGCACAGTCACATCGCGTGGCGCGGCAGCTCAATGCGCGGCATCGCCTGTCGCTGACGGGCACACCGCTGGAAAATCACCTGGGTGAACTTTGGGCGCAATATCATTTCCTGCTGCCGGGCCTGCTCGGAGACGTACGCCGCTTTGCCACCACGTTTCGCACCCCCATCGAAAAACAAGGCGACAGCGAGCGCCGCCAGCAATTGGCCGAGCGCGTGAGACCGTTCCTGTTGCGTCGAACCAAGGAACAGGTGCTCACTGAACTGCCACCCAAGACTGAGATCATCCGCTGGGTGGAACTGGCCGGTAGTCAGCGCGACCTATATGAATCGCTGCGTTTGGCGTTCGACAAGAAGCTGCGTCAGGTGCTGGCCTCAAGGGGCGTGGCACAAAGCCAGATCATGATCCTCGATGCCCTGCTCAAACTCAGGCAGGCGTGTTGCGACCCGCGTCTGGTGAAGTTGCACGGACCCACCCATGCTGCCAGACAGCACGAATCGGCCAAGCTGGATCTGTTGCTGGAAATGCTCACCGAACTGCTCGAGGAAGGCCGCCACGTGCTGCTGTTCTCGCAATTTACCAGCATGCTCGCGCTGATTGAGGAGGAGCTTTCGCGCCGCGGCATCGACTACCTGAAGTTGACCGGGCAGACCAAGGACAGGGAGACGCCGATCCGCCGCTTCCAGGCCGGCGAGGTGCCGCTGTTCCTGATCAGCCTCAAAGCGGGCGGTACAGGCCTGAACCTGACCGCCGCTGACACCGTGATTCATTACGATCCGTGGTGGAATCCGGCGGTGGAGGAACAGGCGACGTCGCGCACACATCGCATCGGCCAGGATAAGTCGGTGTTCGTATACAAACTGCTGACCCAGGGGACGGTGGAAGAGAAGATACTCACCTTGCAGGATCGCAAGCGTGGCCTTGCCGATAATCTTCTCGCCGGTATCGGCGCACAACAGCACCTGATCACCGCTGAGGACCTCGCGGTACTTTTCCAGCCGATAAATTCATGACACTCACCGATCTGCGCTATATCGTCACGCTCGCCCGCGAAAGGCATTTTGGACGTGCCGCAGAAAAGTGCTTTGTGGCCCAGCCGACGTTGTCGGTGGCCGTCAAGAAGCTTGAAGACGAACTCGGCGTGGTGCTGTTTGAGCGCGGCGCGGAAGTCAGCGTCACGTCCATTGGTGCGCAGATTGTCGCCCAGGCCGAGCGGGTCCTCGCCGAGGCGGCGCGGGTGACCGAAGTTGCCGCCCAAGGCAAGGATCCACTTTCCGGCACCTTGCGCATCGGGGTCATCTACACGATTGCGCCGTATTTGTTACCGAATCTGGTGCCGCTATTGCGCGAGCGCGCCCCGCGCATGCCGCTAATCATTCAGGAGGGATTCACCGAAGGACTGACCGACGAAGTCAAAGCCGGCGCGCTGGACGTCATCATCATTGCCCTGCCTCTGGTTCAATCCGGCCTGGTGGCCCAAGCGGTTTACGACGAAGCCTTTCGCGCACTGGTGCCCGCGCAGCATCCATGGGTGAAACTGAAACTGATCGAACCGGCCTGGCTGCTGGCGGAACCGTTGCTGATGCTGGGTGCGGGAAATTGCTTCCGCGACCAGGTGCTGGACCTCTGCGCTCAGACCAGCGCACCCGGCACGCCACAAATCCTCGAGGGAAGCTCACTTGAGACCATCCGCTACATGGTCGCCTCGGGGATCGGCGTCAGCGTCATGCCATCGTCCTGCGCCGATCTGATTCCGAAAAATGACCGGCTACTGCGTGTGCGGCCCTTCGTCGAGCCGACGCCGACGCGTCGCATCGGCCTGGTCTGGCGTTCGAGTTTTCCGCGCCGTCAGGCAGTTGAGCTGTTGCGCCAGGCCTTGCTCGACTGCCGCCTGCCGGGAACTCGGTCAGTCAAGAAGCGATAGCGTTGGACTATTCAATCGATATTGACAATTCATTGGATCAATCGCTGGGGTTTGCCTAGACTGCGAAGCGTCAACCGCCGATGCGGTTCCTCCAACCGAGTCTAAGGAGACCTGAAATGACTAACCGGGATACATCCGTAACCGTCAAGAACCTCGAATCCGCCTTTGCCGGCGAATCCATGGCGCATATCAAGTACCGCTATTTCGCCAGGCTCTGCCGTGGCGCAGGCGACGAGGCAAGTGCCAGAATATTTGAAGCCACCGCCGACCAGGAGGTCCAGCATGCCTGGGGGCATCTGGACCTGCTCTATCCCGCCGCGACAATGACACCGGCCAGATGTCTGCAAATGGCCATCGACGGCGAAACCTACGAGTACACTGAAATGTACCCGGCCTTCCGGCACGACGCCGAAATGGAAGGACATGACGAGGCGATCAGGGAGATCGACGAACAGATTGCCGACTCAAAACAACACGCCGCCCGTTTTGCTGAAACACTCGCCAAGGCAGCCAGGCGATTCGCCGCTTTGACACGCGTCGAGGAACGACATGCGAATCACTATCGTGCCCAGCTCGATCAGATTTCCGCCTAACCGGTCGCCAGAAAGAGGAAGCGAAAATGAAACAGTATCAATGCATTGTTTGCGGCTACATCTATGACGAAACGCTCGGTGAACCTGAACACGGCATCGCCCCCGGTACCCGCTGGGAGGATGTTCCGGCCGACTGGTGCTGCCCGGATTGCGGCGTCGCCAAGGCCGACTTCGAGATGATGGTGGTTTAGCAGACATCGAAAGCCATGAATTCATCCATCGTCATCCTCGGCAGCGGTCTCGCCGGCATCAGCGTCGCCCGCGAGTTGCGCAAGCTGGAAAAGGAAGTTCCGCTGATCCTGGTTACCGCCGACGATGGGAGTTTCTACTCCAAGCCCAGCCTGTCGAATGCTCTGGCGGCCAACAAGACGGCGCTCCAGTTAGCGCTTACTCCACGGGAAGCGCTGGCGACCCAGTTGAATGTCGGAATTCGCGCCCACACCCGTGTGACCCGATTACTGCCGGGTGAGCACGCCGTCGAGACGGACAACGGCCGTCTCGAATACCGCCGCCTGGTGCTAGCCCTCGGCGCCCAACCGATCCGGCTGCCGATCCAGGGTAGCGGGGCGCGAGACATCCTCTCAGTCAACGGTCTCGCGGACTACGCTGCTTTTCGCGACCGCCTGGCGGGCGTCAGGCGTGTTGCGATCCTCGGCGGCGGCCTAATCGGCTGCGAGTTCGCCAACGACCTGCGCCTGGTTGGCATCGCCGTGGATGTGTTCGACCTGGCGCCCCAGCCCCTGGGCCGCCTGTTACCGACCTGCGCCGCAGGATTCTTTCGCGCCCGGCTGGAATCGGCCGGAGTCACCTTCCATTTCGATACCAGCATAGTTCGCGTGGAGCGATCCGCTGGCGGTCTCAGGCTGTTCGACGCCCAGGGCAAGGACTTCAGCGCCGACCTGATCCTTTCTGCGGTGGGCCTTAAACCGGAACTGCCGCTGGCACATGCGGCGGGGCTGATGACCAACCGTGGTGTTGTCGTAGACGAACTGCTGGCGACGTCCGACCCGGATGTCTTCGCCGTGGGCGATTGCGTCGAATTGCGAGGTCTGGTGTTGCCTTTCGTGCTGCCCATCATGCAACAGGCGCGGGCGCTGGCCAAGACGCTGACCGGGACCCCAACGGCCGTGAGCTACCCAGCCATGCCGGTGGTGGTCAAGACACCTGCCTGCCCCACCGTGGTCTGCCCGCCTCCTCCGCTGGCCACAGGTGCGTGGCGCGAGGAAGTCGAGCCGACCGGTGTGCGTGCCTGGTTCGAGGATACTCAAGGCAGGCCGCTGGGCTTCTCGCTGGTCGGCGAGGCAGTCAAGGATAAGCAGACATTGACGGGGCAAATGCCGGCATTGATCTAATTCACGCGGCGATCGCGGAAAAACTGGTGAAGGTGTATATCTCGAAATCCAGAACTACCCCAATGCTGTCGCTACGGAGGAAAGAATCGCGCGCGAATCCGCCGGGTGTAGGATTGCGCAGCGTTGTTCAATACGGCCCCGGCAAACCAACTATCAACGATTTGGGAGTCCCCATGAAACTCTTTCGCACGCAGCGTATCGGCCCCGGCTTGCTGCGGCATTTACAGTATTGCTCATGCTGATGTTAACAGTGGCGGCTTTTGCACTGGACCAGATGAAGCGGCAGGCCGCCATCACCTACGTCATCGTCGATGATCAGTCGCTGCGGGTTCCCCTCGCCGAAGAACTGCAGCGCGACGCGCAGGGCGCGGCCCTGCCGCTGCTTCAGTTGCTGGCAACACAGGAACGCGAACAGCGAATTCCACTCTGCAAGCAAAAGGACATGCGAACAATGCCGCGGACAGGGCGCTGTCTCAATTGATCAAGGCGACTCCATCGGCCGATGAGAAGAGTTCACTCGATCACCTGGCGTCCTTGCGTGCAAGCTACCAGGACCTGTTCCGGGAAACCGTGGCACAGATTGAATTCAGCGGCCCGCAAGGCGCCCGGACACATTTTGTCAACAAGACATAACCCGCTTTGGCGGATCTCCTCAGGACCTCCGCGGATCTGGTGACCAGGCACCACACCCCGATGCGGGCCGGACGCGAATCGCTGGAGCGAAGCGTGGTCCGCGCCCAATCGCTGGTCATAACGATGGCGATTCTAGCGATAGTCTTGGGAGCGCTGCTTGCTTGGGCGGTTACCCGCAGCATTATCGGGCCATTGGCTGCGTCAGTGGCCTTTGCCGGCGCCATCGCCAAGGGCGACCCCAGCGTCTCTCTTGAAGTCGACGGCGAGGATGAGACTGCGGCTCTCGCCGCTGCTCTGGCCGCAATGCAGCGATCGCTGTCAGCTCTTATCGGATCGATATTGGGCATGGCTCAGCGGGTGAACACTGCGGCAACTGATATGAGTGTTCCTGTGGGCAATGTTCGAGCCGGGTCTGAGGCTCAGCATCGTGCCGTGACGCAGGGCGCCTCCTCGGTAGTTCGGTTCGCCCGCGAAACCAAGGGCTCGGCGGCTGCGGCAGGAGCCGCGAGATACCAGGCAGAGACCGCGCGCGACCTGGCCAAGGAAGGATGCGGATTGATCTCCGATTCTTCGCGCGAAGTGGCACGGATTTCGATCATCATCAACGAGTCTGGGATGTCGGTGGAGGAATTGAGGGACACGGCCTTGTCGGTGCGTATGCTGCTCGACACCGTGAAGGAAGTTGCCGATCAGACCAACCTGCTGGCACTCAACGCATCAATAGAAGCGGCGCGGGCCGGAGAAACCGGACGAGGCTTCGCGGTAGTCGCTGACGAAGTACGCAAGCTGGCCGACCGTACTTCCAAGGCGACGACGGAAATCAACACCGTTATTGATGCGATTGATCGGGAGACAAGCATCGCCGTGTCACGAATCGGTGCAGGACGCAGCGAGATGCAGCGCGGCGCCGTGCTGATTCAAGCCATAGTACCCCCGCTCGATTGCCTCAGTGAAGGAGCCCAGAAATCCCTGGAGCAACTGGACGCACTGAGTGCCACCCTCGACCGCCAGGTACAAGAAACCAATGGTATTACCGAGAGCATCCAGCGCATCGGCGATATGGCCACGGACAATCTCGACCCCACTGAAAAAGTGGCCAGTACAACGGTGGTCCTGAAGTCGCTATCGGTAAGCCTTTCGGAGCAGGTTGGGCGCTTCAATCTCGCCTAGGCCGGGTTAGGTAGATGGCCGCTGCTGAGGAAGTCTAGCCGTCGCTACCGACAATTCGGAGCACGACTATTGCTTTGCCACGCGTTTCCTGGCCGCCGACGGGGCCGATGCCGTGATTTTAGCGGGGATGGGTTTCTTCGCTTTGGCCGCGGGCGTCTTCCCGGCCTTCGCGGATTTCACGGGCTTCGCCGCCGAGGCGGCAAGCGGAGCTTTCTCGGGCCTGGCGACAGCCCCCGCCTTTGCCACCTTCGGCGCGCGCGGCTCGAATTCGAAGCCGACTTTGCCGTCGCCACCGCGCACCAGAAAGGCGGAAAATTTGCGCTTGGTGCGAGACGAGACGAAGCCCTTCAGGAGTTCGGTCTTGCCGGTGGCGAGAAGCTTGTGCATCTGCGCTCTTTCAACCGGTTGTTGCAGGATGATCTTGCCGGACCGGAAATCGCAGGCTTTCGCCGGCCCGACCGACTTCTCGCAGACATACGCCATGCCGTTCTCGTAGATGCCGGCGCCGCACTTGGGGCAGGCGCCGAGCGAGTCCTGGCCGCTGAAATCGACCTCCTCGGCATCGCTTTCGCTGCCCTGGCCAAAGTCAAACTCGGGCTGGAGTTCGGCGTTGAGCCTGATGATTGCGGCGAAAGGGCGGCCCATTTTGCTGCGAAAGCCCTGCAAGGGGCCGACGACGCGATTCTCCAGCAGTTCCTCGACTTCCTCCGGCTCGTACTGGCGGCTGGCGACGACTTTCCACAACGCGAATTCGCAGGACTTGCATTGGAATTTCTTGTAGTTTTCCTGAATCACACCGCCGCATTTCGGGCAGGGCTGCTTCAACGTGCTGAAGGCTTCGTCGGGAATTTCGCCGTGCTTGATGCGCTCGACCATCTCCCGGGTCTGCGTGACGATATGGTCCATGAACTCGTTGCGCGCCAGCGCGCCATGCTCCATCTGACGCAGCTTGTACTCCCAGTTGCCGGTGAGTTCCGGCGAACGCAATTCGTCGACGCCGAGCTTGGAAAGCGCGAACAGCAGGGAAAAGGCTTTCGCCGTTGGCTGCAACTCCCGGCCGTTGCGATGGACATATTCCTCGAAAATCAGGCCCTCAATCGTAGCCGCGCGGGTCGCCGGTGTGCCCAGGCCGCGCGCGGCCATGGCTTCGCGCAGCTCCTCGTCCTCGACCAGCTTGCCGGCACCTTCCATGGCGGAGAGCAGCGTCGCTTCGTTGAAGCGCGGCGGGGGCTTGGTCTGATTCGGCTTGACCTCGACATCCTTGGCCCAGACCCGCTCGTTCTTCTCCACCGGCACGAGTTGTGCGCCGGCGCCTTCTCCCTCGCCTTCGGCGAGCACTTCCTTCACTTCCTTGCCATACACGCTCAGCCAGCCGGCCGTGACCAGCACCTTGCCCTCGGTCTTGAAGGGCTCGTTTTCAACGCGGGTGATGCGGGTGGTGACGTTGTATTCGGCGGCCGGATAGAAAATGGCGAGGAAGCGCTTGGCCACCAGGTCGTAGAGCTTCTGTTCCGGTTCCGACAGATGCTTGGGCACCTGGGCCGTGGGGATGATGGCGAAGTGGTCGGTGATCTTGGAATTGTTGAAGATGCGTTTGTTCGGGTGCACCCAGCCGTTCTTCAGGATCTGCCCGGCGTGCATTGCATACGGGGTCTCGCCCAGAGCCTGCAAGGTCTCCTTGACGTTGGCGATGTAGTCTTCCGGCAGACATCGCGAGTCGGTACGCGGATAGGTCAGCACCTTGTGTTTTTCGTAAAGCGCCTGGGCCAGTCCCAGCGTCGATTTGGCAGAAAAGCCGAAGCGCCCGTTGGCTTCGCGCTGAAGTGAGGTCAGGTCGAACAACTGCGGCGGAAGCTGCGTTGTGGGCTTGCTCTCCTCGCTCACGCTGCCCGGCTTGCCAAGGCATTTCTGGCGTAGCGCTTCGGCCCTGGTGATTTCCCACAGGCGTTCGGCCCGGGCATGTTCATCGTTCTCGGCTGCACCGGGCTTCTTGAATTTCTCGTCGAACCAGCGACCGCGATAAGTGCCGGCAACGGCGCCGAACTCCGCCTCAACCTCCCAGTAATCGCGCGACACGAACTTGCGAATCTTCTCCTCGCGCTCCACCAGTACCGCCAGCGTCGGTGTTTGCACCCGTCCGACAGGGGTCTTGTGAAAGCCGCCGCTCTTCGAGTTGAAGGCAGTCATGGCGCGCGTGCCGTTGATGCCGATCAGCCAGTCTGCCTCGGACCGGCAGCGCGCGGCATCGGCAAGGGGACGCATTTCCTCGTCCGAGCGCAGATGCGCGAAACCGTCGCGGATCGCACCTTGGGTCATCGACTGCAACCACAGGCGGCGGATTGGCTTGTCGGTCTTGGCATGCTGCGCCACGTAGCGGAAAATCAATTCGCCTTCGCGCCCGGCGTCGCAGGCGTTGACCAGACCGCCCACGTCCTTGCGTTTGATCAGGCGCGTCAGCAATCTCAGCCGTTCCGCGGTCTTGTCGATCGGGTTCAGCGCGAAGTGCGGCGGAATCACCGGAAGGTGCGCGAACGACCATTTGCCGCGCTTGACCTCGTATTCCTCGGGCACCGTCAGCTCCAGCAGGTGCCCAATGGCCGAGGAAAGGACAAAGTCGTCATTCTCAAAATAATCGCCCTGCTTGTCGAAACCGCCGAGCGCCCGGGCAATGTCCTGGGCGACCGAAGGTTTTTCGGCGATGATCAGTTGTTTACTCATACGGTTCGACGGCGCTTGCGGGTGCGAAGCGCCGGATGATAAGCGCGTCGGGAGCAAACTTGCAAGGCGTAATTTTCTTCTTTGGTGAAGAAATCGTCACAGGCGTCAATGCACGAAGGGCAAATCGTCGCCTGCGGTGAGCAATTCTTCCATCAACAGTGTGTCGAGCGAACGATGCCCCCGCCACAGCACCATCAGCACGATGATCTTGAGTTTGTCCAGGGATACGACGGAATCTCGCAGCACCATGGCGCGCTCGATAATCATCTCTCGCAGGACCGTGTCGATGGCGCCGGCGTCTTCCATGAAACACAGGAAGCCGCGGCATTGCGTAGGCAACTTGGCGAGTTCGGCGCCGCAATAAAGCCGCACCGAACGCGACCCGGAATTCAGCCGATGATGATTGGGATGGTCTTCATCGGCAAGAGCCTCCAGCCCGGAGAGCCATTCCAGCGCGGCGGAAATATCCTCCTGCTCGAATCCGATAGCGGAAAGCTTGCGGGCAAGTACCGAAGATTCCGGGCAGGCGCCAGGTTGTGCGTAGGTTTCGAAGAGATAGACGAGGATATCGAACATGTTTTTGTCAAAGATCAAGTGGCGCAACTTTGAGCGGCAGGGGTGATTATGCTTTATATACGCTGTACGCGCTGATAGCGACCACCCGGCAAGTTGGCGACACGACCCTCGAGTTCCAGTTGCAACAGCATGGCAAGAACCGCCGCGGGCGTCAAGCCGGACCGCGAAGTGAGCGTGTCGATATTGCAGGGATCATGTCCCAGTATCGTCAGCAGGTCCGTTGCTCCGGCGTCCGTTGATGAAGCGATGACTCCTGCGGTGTCGGGGGCGATGGCCTGCTGCCAGCCCAGTTCTTCGATAACATCCTGCGCCGATTCGACCAGTTTGGCGCCCTGCTTTATGAGCTGGTGGCAACCCTTGGAGAGCGGCGAGTGGATTGAGCCGGGAATGGCGAATACGTCGCGTCCTGCGTCGGTCGATAGGCGCGCGGTAATCAGCGAACCGCTGCGAGCCGCCGCCTCGACCACCAGGCAGCCTTTCGCCAGGCTGGCGATAAGGCGGTTGCGGCGCGGGAAGTTGGCCGCGAGAGCCGGCGTGTTCAGAGGGAATTCGCTGACGATTGCGCCATGAATGGCGATATTGCGCGCCAACTCGCGGTTTCGGGCCGGATAGATTCGGTTGGCGCCGGTGCCTATGACGGCTATGGTCGAGCCGGAGTTCTCTCCCACCGCGCTCAAGGCGCCGCGGTGCGCCGCTGCATCGATGCCCAGCGCCAGCCCGCTGACAATCGTTAGTCCGACGCTGGCCAGGGACGCAGCGAAGGCCTCGGCGTTGGCGATTCCCTGGGGGGTGGCATTGCGGCTGCCGACAATGGCAATACCCGGGCGGTTGAGAAGATCGACATGTCCCTTCACATACAGCAGTATCGGAGGGTCGGCGCCGGTCAGCAAGGCTTGAGGATACGAGCTGTCCGCCAGCGTGACGATGCTGTTGCCGGGTTCGCCAGCCCAATTCAGCGCGCTGTCAATTTCGGCGGTGACGGAAGCATCAGTCAGGAGCAAGCGTTCCGCCGACGCCTGCTCCATCATGCCACGCAGGGCGCCGATGCCGGCACTGAAAATCGCTTCGGGCATGCCGAAGCTCTTGAGCAGCTGGCGCCGGGTTTCGCCACCGATCCCCGGGACCAGGGTCAGTCGAATCCAGAATGCCAGGCTGGCATCGACATTATTCACGGTCAGACAATTTCCGGGTCAGGGAGTCGCCACGACGTCGCCGATCTCGACTGTGCGGGAGACATTCATCACCAGTGCATAGGAGACCCGCTCGAAAACCCGGAATACGAATAACAGGCCGTAGCGTTCTTCCGGCAACAAATAAGCTTCTTTCTTGCCCTCTTTCCGGTAGCTGACTTCCGCGCCGGCGCGAGACAAGGAAAGCACATGACCGACCTCGACGCCGTCGCGTATTCCGCGGGACAGGGTGACGATCGAATTTTGTCCAGCTTGGCCGACGCCGCCATATACCGAGACGACGCGACCCTTGAGCACCCTGTTCGGCGCATGTGGCACATAGCTGATGATGTCGAGGGGCGGGGCAGGCAGCAGACGATCGCCGCGGCCGATTTCCCGGCGCGATGTGAGGACTTCGAAAGTGGTTGGCTCGCCTTCACGGAGGATGCTCGCGCTACCCAGGTAGAACGCTTCGTACCCCAGAATTTCCTGGTTTTCCGGATCGACCAGCGCTTTGCCCGGCCGGTAGACTTGCCATAATCTGGCCTTTTCTTTCACGCCGGTGACATAGGCCAGGTCGCCTTTGCCGATATATACCCGGTCCTCCTGGGTCGCAATAATACGCGGTGCGCTATCGAGCTGGGCGGACTCGGCGACCAGTGGCTCGCTCAGGAATGGCTCGATCGCCTGATGTGGAATGCTGGAAATCTCCCGGGTGTTTCTTTCACTGTAAATTTGCGGTCCAACCTTGACGGTGGCGATGTTGTCCGCGATCCTGAGCTGCGGCCGATCCCCCTTACGGTCGAGAACCAGGACCTGTCCGGGATAGATGCGTTGCGGATTACCGATCTGCTCCTGGTTGAGCTGCCAGATTTCCGGCCATCGGTAGGGTTGTTTGAGAAACTTCGAGGCGATGCCCCAGAGAGTATCGCCGGGCAGCACGATATGCCGCTCGGGTGCACCGTCCGCAAGTTCCAGCGCGGTCGTCGGAACCGGGGAGGTCTGCGACAAGGCGGACAGAGGTGACAGTCCCAGTAGCAGGCTTGAAGAAGTCAGCAACAGCACAGATATAATACGAGTATTCATGGTCATCGCGGCACCTTGCAGTTCATGCGTCCGATCCCCAACGAGCCGATCACCCGGATATTGGAGCCTACCAGGCCCCGAGTGGACCAGCCGGAAACAATCTTGCATCGGATTTTGCATGCAATGACTTAATTCAGCAACAGTTTCACTGGTAGCCACCCCATAAATTTTCAAATCACTCAGCCATGGCACAGCTTCCGATAATTCTTTATCCCGACCCGCGCTTGCATACCAGGGCGGCCAAAGTCGACTGCGTGGACGCATCGATACGCAAACTTGCAGCCGATATGGCCGAGACCATGTATGCGGCACCGGGCGTCGGTTTGGCCGCAACCCAGGTCGATCGGCACATCCAGCTAATCGTCATCGACGTGTCGGAAGATAAATCCAGATTACTGACCCTCATCAACCCCGAAATCCTTGCACGGGAAGGCGAATGTGAGGGTGAAGAGGGGTGCCTGTCGGTGCCGGGAATATACGAAAGCGTAACCCGCAGCGCCTGGGTACGCGTCCGCGCTCTAGGCCTGGACGGCCAGCCCGTCGAACTGGAAGCTGATGATCTCCTGGCGGTATGCATTCAGCACGAAATGGATCACCTTCAGGGAAAAGTTTTCGTCGAGTATCTCTCGCGACTCAAGCAGACGCGAATCAAGAGCAAGCTCACCAAGCTGACCAAGCACGCCCGGGTCACGGCCTGATGCGCCTGATATTCGCGGGCACGCCGGAATTCGCCGCTCTCGCGCTGCAAGCTTTGCTGACTGCGGGTCATACCGTGCCGTTAGTCCTCACCCAGCCGGATCGCCCAGCCGGCCGCGGCATGCGGGTACTGCCCGGTGCAGTCAAGAGAGTCGCCCAACAACACGGACTGACGCTGTATCAGCCGGAGCGCCTGAAAGATCCGGCCAGCCATGAGCCGCTTCGCAACGCCGACGCCGACCTTATGGTGGTGGCTGCCTACGGCCTGATCCTGCCGCAGTCCGTGCTTGACTTGCCCCGCCTCGGCTGCGTCAACCTGCACGCCTCGCTGCTGCCGCGCTGGCGTGGTGCGGCGCCTATCCAGCGCGCCATCGCGGCGGGCGACGAAGAAACCGGCATTACCATCATGCGCATGGACGCCGGCCTCGACACCGGCCCGATGCTGCTGACGCGGGTGCTGCCAATCGCCGAACACGATACCGCAGCCATCCTGCACGACAAGCTTGCTCGGGTGGCGGCAGAATTGATCGTCGATGCCCTGGCCAGGCTTGAGACTCTGGTGCAGACCGCCCAGCCCAGCGAGGGCGCGACCTACGCGCCCAAAATTGACAAACGAGAAGCGGTACTCGACTGGCGGCGATCGGCGCAAGAACTGGAGCGACAGGTGCGCGCCTTCAACCCGTTTCCAGTCGCCACGGCCACCCTGGGGACCGTACCGCTGAAGGTCTGGAGCGCTGAGCGAGCGGCCGCCAACGGCGCACCGGGGACAGTGCTGGGGGTAGACGACCAGGGTATTCTTGTCGCTTGCGGGTCCGGGGCGCTACGCTTGACCGAATTGCAAAAGTCGGGTGGCAAGCGCCTGCCCGTCCGCAACTTTCTGCAGGGCTTCCCGGTCGCCGTCGGCGCGGCGTTCGGCGTCGATTGAATTTTCGCGCATACCCCCCATTTAACCGGACAGAAACGCAGAAGGAGAGTCCCATGTTCGGCAATTGGCTGAAGACCGCAGTTCTGATGGCCGGGATCATCGCCCTTTTCGGCGCCATCGGCGGCCTGCTAGGCGGAGCCGACGGCATGCTGATCGCGTTGCTGTTTGGCGGTGTCATGAATTTCTTCGCCTATTGGTTTTCGGATGCCATGGTGCTGAGGATGTACAACGCCCAGGAGGTCGATGAGACCTCCTCCCCCTACCTCTACGGCATGGTCAGGGAGCTTGCAAGCCGGGCGGACTTGCCAATGCCGCGCGTCTACATCATCGACGAACAGCAGCCGAATGCATTTGCCACCGGCCGTAATCCGGAGCACGCCGCCGTTGCCGCCACCAGCGGAATTCTGCAGATGCTGTCGGCGCGCGAACTGCGCGGGGTCATGGCGCACGAACTGACGCACATCAGGCACCGTGACATTCTCATCTCGACGATTTCCGCCACCATGGCTGGCGCCATCTCCGCGCTGGCGAATTTCGCCATGTTCTTCGGCGGCCGCAGTGAGAGCGGCCGGCCGGGCAATCCGCTGGCCGCGATTCTGGTGATGATCCTGGCGCCGATCGCCGCCGCCTTGATCCAGATTGCCATCTCGCGCGCCCGCGAGTTCGAGGCCGACCGCGGCGGCGCCGAGATCAGCGGTGATCCGAAAGCGCTCGCAGACGCGCTTGTCAAGATCGATGCTCATGCTCGGGGCATCGGCATGGCGCCGGCCGAGGCGCATCCCGAGACCGCCCAGATGATGATCATGAATCCCCTGGCCGGGGGCGACATCGCCGGACTGTTTTCGACCCATCCGCCCACGGAAGAGCGCGTACAGCGGCTTCGTGCCATGTCGCAGTAGCGTTTCCGGCAC
>Ga0163199_1000461_pt1 | contig 25740 bp, 31 predicted proteins | sample PL_2010_150m_FD_113537 | JGI IMG/M metagenome (GOLD analysis project Ga0163199, IMG submission 113537) | Freshwater microbial communities from Powell Lake, British Columbia, Canada to study Microbial Dark Matter (Phase II) - PL_2010_150m | ecosystem: Environmental > Aquatic > Freshwater > Lake ...
ATCCTCCTTTGCTGGCCCCTTAAGGGCTGGTTAGGTTAATAATTTGCGTTATCAACCTAAGAGGATATGCCTTTTTTATTCACAAGGCAATATCAAAAGTGCGAAAGATATTTTACATTATGTTCAATGGTAGGAAAGAGACCTAACGGGAACTTCTAAAGAAGCTTCCTAGAAATGCTACTCTACTGTCGAATATCAGTTACTAATTTAAGATTCTGCTACTTAAAAGTGGTAGCTATATTACCGATAACCTCTTGGTCGTTTTTGTCTAATTCTATAAATTGAATCCCTGTTTCAAAAAGATCAGGGCTAGTACCTTCAGGATTTACTCTCTGAGTCCACACCACAATGCCTTTACATTTAATGGGAAATGTTTTTTTACTTGTGATGAATAATTCTAATTTTACCAGTGAAGCAATTTTTAACTCCTTCTCCAGGATAACCTTTACCCCTCCCTCACCTATACTCTCGGTATAGGTATGGAAGGTATAATTTTGAGGTTCTCCCAAGATAACAGTCCCCTCACAAATAACTTTTATTTTAAATTTAACATTAGCTCTGGGAAATTTTCTTTCTTCCTTAAACATCTTGATTACCCCTCATTTTTTTATCTTACTAGAATCCCCGTTTATCCGCCTCATTTTGACCAAACAGGACACTCTCTTATTCTTTTATCTCTTCCCTAGTCTGCGTTCTTATTATTCTAAACGCTATAGATGGAATCGGGTTACTATTGATTTTAATTGTACCACTTTCCTTTAAAAATAGGGCGGATTATTAAATAATCTTAAATAAGCCTGCTCACTGATAAGTAGCCCAGGATCAAACCTGAGTTACGATTACGGATGAGATAGGCGATAGTAATCAAGATAGCGATGATATTCAGTAAAAAGCAGGTATTGTTAATGATCTTGTATAAGGTATCGATGTCCATAGATATAGCCTACTTTCAGGTAAAGATTCAACTATCTATGCCGTCTTGGCATTTACTAATGCGCCTAGCTGGACTCGAACCAGCAACGCCTAGCTCCGAAGGCTAGCGCTCTATCCAATTGAGCTATAGGCGCGGGAAAACATTATCAAAATTTATTTATCCTCCAAACAGCCTCGGGATCGGATCTAACATCTAAAACGAGGAATCCGCAGACTGGCGCTCCCTGCCTGCCGGCAGGCAGGTATCCAATTGAGTTAGGCCTGATTTGTTCAAATGATTTCGCAGTTTCCACCAAGTATATTCTTAATTTTTTCTAACTTATTTTTGTTAACCGCGAAAACGCTGGTCTCCGACGAACTACGCACCGGAGAATTAAGCTGTACCTTATCCGGGCTTATCTTTTCAATGACTTCCTTTAACTTCCGGATATGCCTGAGATCATCGTTAATCCCCTTGACTAACATCACCTCTAGCCAAATCTTACCCTTAAACTCTTTTCTTAAATCAACCAAGCCTTGAATTATATATTCCAGATTGATCCCCTCTGAGGGTTGATTAATTTTATCGAATACTCTCGGATTCACCGTATCCAGAGAAGGAACAATTAAATCTGCAGCCAGTAGCGTATAACGTACCGAGGCATCGCTCAAAAATGAACTATTAGTAATCACAGCTACGCCTACGGGAGTAATTTTTTTTATCTCTTGAATTATCTTGCCTATGCCTGTGTTAAGGGTAGGCTCACCTGAGCCGGCGAGGGTAATGTAATTTATTTTTTTTATATTGGGGGCATTATTCTGCAGCCAGAGCCTGAGTTCAGCTAAAATCTCTTCTATCTTTACATACTCTGCCCTTAGATTGATCTTCTCCCTGGTCCTTCCCAGTTGGCAATAGACACAGTCAAAATTACATTCTTTGCCGCAAGTTAGGCTAATACCCAGAGAAAATCCTAGCCGCCGGGAATTTACCGGGCCATATAAATATCTCATGAGAATATTATAACATAAACGTTTTATTTAACTAAAAGTTAATTTGCGTTCTTAAAACTAAAAGGCGGAGGAATTGTGTAGGAATATAAATAAGATCCCCACCTTAACGCATTATTATTTTAACTACGCAAGGTGGGAAAAAGAGACCCTCTATTCCTGGATTATTTAACTTCTATAACGCAATTCTGAGTACCGAAGGCATTAGTGGTAAAAGACTTAGAGCTTGGATCAGACATCCAGGAGCCATCTACGAAAAATTTATACTCGTATCTGCCGGGTTTTAAACTAGCTTTTACCATCCAATTACCCTTGGAATCCTTTTTAGCCTGTAATACCTTTGTATCCCAATTATTAAAATTACCTGCCAAACTAACCCTTTTCGCCCCAGGCGCATGAATATTAAATTGCGCTTTTTTTGCCATACATATAACCATAACCCCTCCTTTTTAGGCTATAATTAAATACTTGGATTAAACCATTGATAATCTTTATTCCCCACTGCTACAATGGTAATACCTTTTTTATTTGCTAACTTCAGACTCAGATCCTGGTCGATAAAAAGAGTTTTATTGGCTTCGATGGCCAGGCAACTAGCCCCGGACCTAATCAAGTTTTTCACCGTATTCAGCCCTATGACCGGAACATCAAAGCGTATATCCTGTTTAGGCTTGCTTACTTTAACTATCGTTATTTTCCCCTGCGAAATTCTGCCTGCGCGCCTGATAAGATTATCCGTGCCCTCCAGCGCCTCTACTGCTATTATAGCTTTATCTTTTATTGCTACGGTCTGGCCGATATCCAAAGCAGCGATCTCCTTAGCTAAAGCTAATCCGAAACGTACATCCTCCCATTCAGTAACGCTTGGACCCCTCTTGGTAAGCGTGCCCTCCTGAGGAAGAAGATCATCTATAAAAGTAGTAGAACTTATTAATTCCAGCCCTGCCTCTTTTAACTTCTCAGCTATTGCCCCAAAGATCGTATCCGCTCTCTTATCTTTAATACTCGCTAAGAGGCTCTTTACCTGGGCATTCCTACTTATTTCTTTACTAAAGAGCCGATAAGGGCTGATCTGTCCGGCCATAACTACTCTATTTATACCTTCGGCTTTAAATATTTCAAAGAGCCGCGGCAATTCGTTTAAATTAACCCAATAGAGTTTATCGACATATTTTTTTAAAATACGCGAAGTATCGCCCTTGACTGCTACTGCCACGACATAGTAATCCATTTTTTTGGCTGCCTGCGAAAAAATAATAGGAAATCTTCTGTTACCTGCGATTAGACCGATTTTTTCCATTATTATCCACCTATCTAAAACGACAGGAACGCACTATGCCTCTTTTTGAGTTTTTTATAAAATCTACGAGGTAGGATACTTCTTCGACTTGCTCGATCTCTCTTTCGATTTTCTCCCTGGCATGCTTTATGCTTAAGCCCGAATTAAACAAAATCTTAAACGCATGATCGAGTTTACTGATAGAATCTTTCGGGACATTCTTTCTCCTCAACCCTATTAGGTTCAGCCCGTAAAATCCCGCAGGATGGCCGTCACAGGTAGAATAGGGAGGGATATCCTGAACGACCTTAGAACAACCCCCGATTATCGAAAGCATTCCTATCCTGGTAAATTGATGTATTGCAGCCAAGCCGCCTATCACTGCCTTGTCCTCAACCGTTACATGCCCGGCAAGCGTACCATTATTAGCAATCACGCAATCATTGCCGACCAGGCAATCATGGGCGATATGCGCATAGGCCATTAAAAGGTTGTTATCTCCGATTATGGTTTTACCGTTATCCCCTGTTCCGGGATTAAGGGTGCAATATTCACGGATGATATTATTATCGCCGATCTGTAAAATGCTTTTCTCCCCTTTATATTTCAAATCCTGAGGCTTGCTCCCCAGGACTGCGCCGGTAAATATCTCGCAACCGCTGCCGATCGTAGTATTACCGGTAATAACGCAATAGGGGCCGACTTTTGTGCCAGGGCCTATACTAACATTATCGTCGATAATAGTATAGGGGCCGATCTCCAGATCATCTGATAATTTTGCTTTTTTAGAGATTATCGCGCTAGGGTGAGCTTTCATATCAACTATCCGCTAATGCAAACATCAAATCCGCCTCTGCAACTACCTTGCCATTCACTAAGGCTTTACCGTAAACTTGGCAAGTTTTAGATTTTATCTTACCTGCCGTAACATCAAGTATAAGCTGGTCACCCGGTAATACCGTTTTTCTAAATTTTACATTATCGGCTGTCAAGAAATAAGCGATCTTCCCGCGGTTCTCTTCGGGAGAAAGCATCATCACTCCCCCGACCTGTGCCATGGCTTCAATAATCAAGACTCCCGGCATAACCGGATTACCCGGGAAATGCCCTTTAAAAAAGTAATCATTTATTGTAATATTTTTTACGCCAGTAACGTGTTTGCCCTTTTCTAAAGAAGTGATTTTATCTACGAACAAGAAAGGTTCCCGATGCGGCAAAATCTTCATAATCGCGTTGACATCCAGCTCTTCCCCTTCCCGGGGCTGATAATTGACAGTTATGCCGGCGGCAGTAAATTTTTTATTTTGCAGGGCTATTTTCTTAGCCAACTTTAGATTTAAGGCATGGCCGCTCTTTAAGGCAATAATATGGCCTTTGATTTGGTAACCAAGCAGGAAGATATCCCCTACCAAGTCGAGAATCTTATGCCTGATGAATTCATCTTCATAGCGCAATCTATTCTTAACGATGCCGCTTTTACTAACAACTAAGGTATTATCATAGTTTGCCCCCTTGCCTAAACCTTGATTTTGTAATTCAACTGCCTCTTCTTCCAGGCAAAAGGTGCGCGCACGGGCAAGCTCACTTTTAAAGTTTTCGCTGTTAAAATCTATTTCGAAAAACTGGGCTTTCATGAATGGCCGGTTATAATCTAACAGATAAGAAATCCGGTATTTAGAAGACGGTAAAGCAATAACTGAAGAGCCTGATTCTTCTACGAAAACAGGTTCCCTAATCTGAAAATATTTCCGCGATTTTTCCTGCTCTTGAACACCTGCCTTATCCAGCAACTTCAGGAAATTTAAACTACTGCCGTCCATTCCCGGTATTTCATCACTATCAATCTCGATAAAGGCATTATCTATCCCTGAGCCGGCCAAGGCAGCCATAAGATGCTCGATAGTATGTATTTTAGTGTCGCCGTCTCCGATGGAGGTGCGGCGTTGGCTGAAAGATTCAGGCAAGAGATGCTCAATAGAAGCTTTGATTACCGGTTTACCGGGTAAATCCGTGCGCACAAAATTAATTCCGCTATCCACTGGCGCAGGCTTAATAACTATCCTGGCCTTGCCTGCCGTATGTAAGCCCGTACCTGTCATACTTATTTCATTTGCGATGGTTTTTTGTTTTTCCATTTTATTTTTCTTTTTTTAGCTTTAATTCCAACTCTTCTACTTTTTTCTTGAGCTCGATCACCGTACGGTGCAGTTTGGGTAGATTTTGCACACAGGCATTTACGCGTTTAGCTTCATCTGCGGGCTTCGCAGGATAACCCCACATTATGCTTCCGGCAGGAATATTTTTACTTACCCCCGACTGAGCCATAACAACTGAATTATCTCCGATACTTATATGCCCCACTACTCCTACCTGGCCGGCTAAAATAACATTATTGCCGATCGACGTAGTGCCGGAGACGCCTACCTGAGCGACAATCAAACAGTTTTCACCGGTCACTACATTATGGGCAATATGCACGAGGTTATCGATCTTAGTTCCTTTCCCGATAATAGTTTTATCGAAACGCGCGCGGTCAATAGTCACATTGGCCCCTATTTCGACATCATCTTCTATAATTACCGAACCTTGCTGCGGTATTTTATGGTGTTTGCCCTCTACAGTGATAAAGCCAAATCCGTCGGAACCCAAGACTGTTCCGCAATTAATAATTACCCGGTTACCAACCTCCGTGTCCTCGCGTAGAGACACATTGGAGTAAATTAAGGTATTATCACCTATCCTGCAATTACGCCCTATAAAACAACCGGAATAAATAATGGTTTTATCTCCTATTTTTGTATTATCCTCAACCACTACATAGGGACCTATTGCTACCTCCCTGCCTAACGTTACACCATTACCTATCAAGGCTGTAGGATGTATCCCCTTAGGATGCTCAAGCCGATACTCAGATAAAATTGAAACTATTCGGGTAAAAGCCAAAGACGGATGATCAGTACGGATAACCGGCTTCGAGGTAATTTCAACATCGCGGGAGACAATGATAGCCGAGGCCTGCGTCTTATCTACGAAAGGAAGGTATTTCGGATTGGCTAAAAAAGTAATATCCCCCTGGCGCGCTTCTTTGATCCCTGAGATACCGGTGATAATAACATCCGGGTCTCCGACAACCTCGCCTTTAACTATTTCAGCTATTTGACGTAAGGTCTTCTGCATCTAATATATTGCTTATCTCTTTTTATAACCTTTATTTAATAAATCCACTATTGGATCGGTTATATCCAGGCTTTTTTGCTGATAAACCAAAACCCGGTCATTAAAAATAAGGGTATACCCTCCTTTTTCAGCATATTGTTTCACTGTATCCTCAATATCCTTAAGTATTTCTTTCATCTTTTCATCCTGCTCTTTGCGCAGGTCGGTTTGCTTCTGGCGATCAAACTCCTGGAGTGCCTTGATCTTATTTTCCATCTCCGGACGTTTGTTTTCTTTTTCTTTATCGCTTAATAGGTTAATCTTATCCTGGAATTGCTTGATTTCATTTACTTTTTTATCTCTCTCTGCCTCATAGGCGCCCTGTTTTTCGCTTAACGATTTATCGTATTCTTTAGTCTTTCCGTATTCGCTAAATATACGGCTTAAATCAACATAGCCGAACTTGTCAGCAGCAAGAACAGTGCTGGCCATAAATAATAAAAAGAACGCTGCCCCTAAAACACAAAATACCCGCTTTCTCATTTTTACTTCTCCTTTCTACCAGTTATGTCGGATTTCTTTACTCTATTTTTAGAAAATTAATCTTTAGCTAATATTAATGAATTTGCCGCATAGATTAAAAACCGTGGCTCATACTAAAATGGAACCTGCCGTTGCTTTTCTTTTCTTCTCCAGGCTCTTTATTAAAAGGGATACCGTAATCAAGCATTATCGGGCCGATAGGTGTCTTAATCCTAAAACCCAGCCCCACGCTCGACTTTAAACCCCCTGAGCCAAATTTACCCAATTTCTCCCAGACGTTTCCCGTATCGAAGAATACAGCCGTTTTAAGAAAACTAAACAAGGGGTAAGTATATTCAAGGTTCCCGATGAACATGGAGTTACCGCCCAACGGGTCTTTGGATTTCGGATCGTTGGGGCCGACCTTTCTTTCGCGGTAACCTCTTATCGTGTAAGCTCCTCCAGCGAAGAATCTCTCATAAATAGGGATCTTATCCGTGCTACCGTAAGTATCAGCAAAGCCTACACGACCCCTCATTTCTAAAACCGAATTACTTACCAGTGGAATATAATGCGAGGCACGCCCGATAAACTTAAAATAGCTCCTATCTCCACCAAACGGCCCACCGGCACACTCCAGAGAACCGCTTAGGACATCACCTTTAGTTGTATCAAAAACATTATTCCGGCTATCATAGGTCAGGCCATATTTAAGGCTGCTGATATTATTAGTACCTGCCTCTGATTTTAAATCATCGGTGGCGTCATCGGAGACGTTACTGATATCAATACTATCAAAACGATAGGTCAAGTCTGCCCTGATATACTCGGATATTTCTTTGCCGAAACGTATATCACCTCCAGTTACGTCTTCATCATAACCATAACCGATATCGGTTTCTCTTTTGCGGGTATTTTTATAGGCATCAAACCCAAAGGATATCGGATAATCAAACATCCAGGGCTCAGTAAAACTCAAGCTAAAGTTTTCGATAGCCGTTCCCAGGGAAGCCCTAAGCTTTAGTTCTTGGCCTGCCCCGGTAAAATACGGCCAATTACGCCAATCAAAATTCTTCTGTTCAATCTCGACAAATCCCACAAGCTTATCTACCGTGCTGTAACCGCCGCCAAAACTAAAGGCCCCGGTCTTGCTTTCCTTGACTTCTACAACCAGGTCCTTCTTATCGAGAACAGAGGTATCCTCGGTATCGTAGCTAATTTCTTCGAAGAAACCTAAATTCTGCAGCCTTTCTTTACTGCGCCTTAATTTATCGCCATCAAATTTATCACCGGGCTTAATCCTCATTTCCCTACGGATAACTACATCCTTGGTTTTAACATTGCCCCGGATTTTTATTTTGCCAACGTAGTAAATATCGTTTTCGGTAATATCATAAACAATATCAATACGGCTGGTCTGGGTATTTAAAGACCCCGTGTCTTGCACCTGCGCCAAAATATAGCCCCGGTCAAAATATAAGCCCTGAATATTAGCCACATCCTGTTTTAAGGCCTCCTGGCTAAAAACCTTACCCGGAATACATTCTTTTAGCCTTGCTAAAATATCCTTCTCAGAAATATTTTCATAACCCCGGATAGTAACATTACCGACGAGGTACTTCTTGCCTTCTTGGATCCTGATGGTAATATAGAGAAATGCTTTTTTAGGATCGATCGTGGTCTGAGAATCAACTACTACATCCGTAAAACCTTCCCTGCGATAGAATGACTTTATGCGCTCGATATCTTCTTGAAAAACATCTTCTTTAAATACGCCGGCGTTAAAAAACCAGGCGCGCTTATTCTTGATTAATTTTAAGATGCGGCTCTTGGGATAGCTTTTATTACCTTCGACAAAAATATCCTTTATCCTGATTCTTTTGCCTTCCAGTATATTAAATTGCACTTTGACTTTATTGGTCTGGTCGCTTAGCTCAATCTTATATTCGACAACTGCCTGGCTATATCCAATCTTTTCGTACATCTTCTTAAGCGTCTGCACATCTTCCGCCAGGCTGGGATAATCGAGGTATTGTGCTTCTTTCGACTTCAGAGATTCCTTAATCTTTTCGTCCTTCATGGTTAGGCGTTTAATTCCAGAAAAAGTAATGCTTTCAATGATCGGTCTTTCCGTAAGCGTGATAATAACTTTCAACCCGCCCTTATAATCCTGCGTATCAATTTTTATGTCGCTAAAAAATCCTAAAAGATAAAGGCGTTTTAAATCATCGCTTATAATATTTTCCTGGTAAGGACTTCCAATGCGGGTTTTCATCTTAGAAATAATCGTATTACTACTGATAGATTTATTACCCACTATTTCTATCGCGGTAACTAATTTATCCCCTAAGCGCACCTGCTCTAGGGGTATTTTAGTCTCCTGTTCGCTGAGCATAAGAGGCTGTTCTATCTGGGAATTATCTTGAGTACTAAGACTCTCTTGATGGCTAGGCTGGTTTTTTAAAGAGGCTGAATCCTTGGCTTCTGTTTGATTTTGGCCAGGGATATTTTTGGCGCATAACGGAGAATATAAGAGCGCGGTGACCAAACAGATAAAAAGTATAAAAAATCTTCTGTACATTATTGTTATTATATTAAAATTTAAAACTTAAATCAATATATTATTTAAAGTACGCAAGTGAACAGCCTATTCTATGCGCGCGATATTCTCGAACCTGGTGTATTCTTTAATAAAAGCCAGTTTCATTGTGCCTACCGGGCCGTTGCGTTGCTTGGCAATAATAACTTCCGCTATCCCCTGATTTTCGGGTGTAGGATTATAATATTCCTCCCTTAATATCAAAGCAACCAGATCTGCGTCCTGCTCTATCGCCCCTGACTCCCTTAAATCAGAGAGCTGCGGCCGATGGTCCGTACGCGATTCTACTGCGCGAGATAACTGGCTAATGGCAATAAGCGGAAGATGCAATTCTCTGGCTAATGCTTTTAAGCAACGGGAGATCTCGGAAATCTCCTGCTGCCTATTCTCAATACCGCCGGAACCACGCATCAACTGCATATAATCTAAAATAACCAGCTTAATATCATGGTGGGCCTTAAGCCGCCTAGCCTTGGTACGTAATTCCATAACTGAAATTGCCGGGGTGTCATCAATAAATATAGGTGCTTCAGACAGTTTCCCCGCAGCTGCCGTCAAGCGCGGCCAATCCGAAGGCGCTAAATAGCCCGTCCTAACCTTATGCGCATCGACTTTGGCATGGGCACAAAGCATCCTTTGTACCAACTGCTCCTTAGACATCTCTAGGCTAAAAACTGCCAGAGGAATCTTTTCAACTACTCCGGCGTGTTCGGCGATACCTAACACCAGGGCGCTCTTGCCCATGGAAGGCCTGCCGGCAATCACAATAAGATCGGAATTCTGCAGGCCTGCAGTCTTAATATCAAAGTCTATATACCCTGTAGGGATACCGGTAACATGCGCTTTTTTCTGATAAAGTATATCTATCGTCTCAATACTGTCCTTAACAATCTCTTTCAAATGCATATAGCCACTATGAATCTTGCTATCCCTTACCTCGAATATTAATTTTTCGGCATTATCTACTACCTCATCGATATTACCTTCGCTTTCGTAACAAAACGAGATAACCTTGGTCGAATTATTAATCAGCGTTCTTAAGGTGCTTTTTTCTTTGACGATGCTTACGTAATGATTGATATTTGCGGCTGAAGGCACAGAGTTTGCCAGTGCGGTCAAAAAGCTTAAACCGCCCACTTCGTCTAATGTCCCGTTTCTCTTTAGCTCATCACCTAAGGTTATAAGGTCAACTGCCTTATTGGCATTATATAAATCAGAGATGGCTTGGAATATTTTCCGGTGGGAGTCTTTATAAAAAGATTCGCTGCGTAATAATTCTAAGGCAACTGAGACAGCGTCTTCATCGATAAGCATGGAGCCTAACACCGCCATTTCAGCTTCTAAATTCTGCGGCGGAATCTTGTCTAAAATCCTATCTTCCATAGTAGGCCTTGATTAACCTAAACAAAAAACTATTTTTTTACTACCCAAATTTTAATATTCACGGATACTTCCGGATGCAGCTTAAGGGGAATTTCGAATATACCTAAAGATTTTATCGGCTCCTCCAGCATGATCGAGCTCTTCTCGATATCAAAACCTTCCTCTTTTAAAAGCCGCTGGATATCCCCAGAGGTAATACTGCCGTATAACTTCTCTTCTTCCTGCGTCAAAACGGGCATAGTCAAAGAGAGTTTAGATATTCTATCCCTTAACTCTTCAGCATGTTTTTTGGCTCTTTCCAACCCTAAGTTCCTTTGCTGTTTTTCCTTCTCTAATTTCTTCAAATTACTAAGAGAAGAGACCACAGCCAGTCCGCGCGGAATGAGAAAATTATGGGCAAAACCGTCTTTGACCCTAACTACTTGGCCTGCCTTGCCTAATTTATTTACATCTTGTTGTAATATGACTTCCATTTTATACCCTGCTGTAAGGAACGAGCGACAAAAATCTTGCCTTATTAATCGCCTCGGTGACCCTGCGCTGATGTTTGGCGCAATTCCCGGAAACACGTGCCGAAATTATCTTCCCCCTCTCCCTAATAAATCCCTCAAGTAACTTAATATCTTTATAGTCTATAAACTTAATATCTTTTGCGCAGAAACGGCAGAACTTTTTTCTGATGATTAACCGTGACTCGCGTTTTTTCGTGATTGTCTTCGCCTTAAACTTCATTATTTCCCCCCTCGCTTTCTTGCAGCCAGCTCGTTTCGGTTGTCGGTTCTTCCTGCGGAATTTCTACTGCCGGCTCGCTCGCCACTTTAGCCACAGGAGCGCCCAGAAACTGTACCCGCTCAACCTTTACTTCGATTACATTGCGTTTCTGGCCGGCATTGTCCTCCCAAGAGCGAGATTGAAGCCTGCCCTCTATAAATAGCGCACTCCCCTTATGTAAATATTGGTTGCATGTCTCTGCCTGTTTATCCCAGGCTACCGCGGTTAAAAAACAGACCTCCTCTTTTAATTCCTGGTTTTTATTTTTAAACCTGCGGTTCACTGCCAGCCTTAAATTGACCACAGCTGTGCCCTGCGGCGTATAACGCAGCTCAGGGTCTTTAGTCAGATTGCCCATCAATAAAACCTTGTTAAAACTAGCCATCTTCCACCCCTTCTCAATCGACTCTGGTTATTAATACCCTTAATATATGTTCATTCAATTTATAAATATGTTTTATCTCCTTTATGGCCGCTGCGGGGATACTAAAATCAACCAGATAATATACCCCCTCCTGTTTTTTTTGTATAGGAAAACATAATTTCTTTTTTTCTGACCAAACCCCTGCCTTGGAAATATGGCCCTCATTTTTGCTGATGGATTCACTGATCTGATTAAACAAAACTTTCCGCTCTTCCTCAGACAGTTCCGGATTAATGATAAACATCGCTTCGTACTTATTCATCATTGGATTCCTTTCTTTTATTCAAAAACGACCTAACTAAATATCGCTGTTTTTACTGCGAGTATTAAAAATATTCATCGCTTCATCTACCCCGGCTGTCAGCCAAAGCCAACAGCAGTCGACTGCCTTACTCATAACTTCCTTTACTCTTGCCTTTTCCTGCTTAGCAAAACCGCACAATACATAATCGCTCGTTTGGCGGCCTAAAGGAGATTTACCGATACCGATACGTAATCGAGAAAAATCATTGGTCTCTAAAGAATCGATGATTGATTTTAATCCACGGTGCCCGCCAGAGGAACCCCTAGGTTTTATCTTCAGTCTTCCCGGCTCTAAATCCAAATCATCGCAGACAACTAAAAGATTAGTTAAATCTATACCGTACTTGTTCACTAACTCGGCTACCGCAATTCCCGAAAGATTCATAAAGGTGAGCGGCATTGCTAATAGGACGCCGCGGCCTTTAAATCTAATTTTACCCACTAAGGCAGAAACCTGATGGTCTCTCTTGAGCGGAGCCTTCCAATTCTTCGCCAAGTTCCTCAATACCGAGAATCCGATATTGTGTCGGGAATCTATATACGATCTGCCCGGGTTCCCCAGGCCTACTATTAAATACATTAGCCGAATCGATTACCTTATTTCCCGCATGAACTTCTTAACTACCTAACTTATGATAAACGGTAGGGGAGGCTTTACTAAAACCTAATTACTTTTCTTGTTTATCCGCAGCCTCAGCGCCTTCTTCAGGCACTTCCTTCTTCTCTTTAATAACCTCCGGCTCTTGTTTCTCTTCGCCTTCGACCGCCTCAGGCGGCACCTCTTCTTTGATCGGACTGGCTACGGAGATAACTACTGCCTCCGGGTTATTCAGAACCTTGACATCTTCCGGGAAAACCATATCTTTTATATGAATGGCATCACCGATTTTTAATTGACTGACATCAACCTCGATATCTTTAGGTATATTCGCAGGTAAACATTCTATCTCGATCTCCCAAAGCACATGCTCTAAAGAACCCCCCTCCTGCTTGACGCCGGCAGGTTCCCCCTTGGCAACCACAGGGACATTTACTTTGATCGCCTTGGTTAAGGAAATCTCACTAAAATCGACATGAAGGATATCTCCATGCACGGGATCATATTGAATCTCTTTAATCAAGCATGAGCGCGCTTTATTTTTTTTATCGTCTTTGACTTTCAGATTAATCACCACGTTTTCTAAACGATGCTGATGCAATAGCCTTAACACTTCGTGATGCGAGGCCTGTATAGGAAAAGACTCCTTGCCCTCCTTATAAATAACAGCGGGAATAAAACCCCTGTCTCTGAGATCTTTGACCTTACCCCTGCCTACTTCTTTTCTTAATTCGACATCCAAAAATATCTCTTCCATATCTTATCGCTCCGCCGTTATTAGTTAATTAGTTAATTTGTTAATTGGTTAATTAAATAGTAAATTAACCACTCACCAATCACCAATTAACTAAAGTATGATTTTAATCAAATAAAGAACTTACCGATTCTTCGTTATGGATCCTTTTAATCGCCTCGCCTAAAAGAGTAGCTACTGACAAGACTATAATCCTGGGATGTTTCTTGCTGCCGTCCAAGGGGATACTATCGGTAATCAAAAGATGCTCTAAATCTTTACACATATCTATATTTTCAATCGCTGGACCGGATAAAACCCCGTGACTGATCGCTGCCTTAATGCTTTTGGCCTTGGCTTTTTTTAACGCTTCCACGGCTTCAAAAAGCGAACCTCCAGTCGCGATTAAATCATCGACAATAATCGCATTTTTACCTTCCACCTCCCCTAAAATATGCATCACCTCGGCTTTATCAGGGGAAACACGTCTCTTGTCTATTATCGCCAGGCCTGCGGCAAGCCGCTTGGCATAAGCCCTGGCCATTTTAATACCGCCGACGTCCGGAGAAACAATTACGATATCTTTAAGTTTTAATTTAGCGAAATAATCAATAAATACCCCTACGGCGAAAAGATGATCCACCGGTATATCGAAGAAGCCCTGAATTTGACCGGCATGTAAATCTATAGTAAGAACTCTGTTTGCGCCGGCAATAGTCAGGATATTAGCCACGAGTTTTGCGGTAATAGGAACGCGCGGCTGATCCTTTCTGTCCTGCCGGGCATAACCGAAATAAGGAATCACTGCCGTTATCCTCTGCGCCGATGATCGCTTTAAGGCATCGATCATAATCAGGAGTTCCATAAGGTTGTCATTGGTCGGAGGACAAGTCGGCTGCACCACAAACACATCTTTACCCCGCACATTATCGTTAATCTTGACCCGGATTTCTCCCTCGCTAAACCTACCCACCATAGCATCGGATAATTTTATATTAAGATAAGCGCAGATATCCTTGGCTAATCCCGGGTGGGCATTCCCGCTAAGCACTGCTATTTTATCCATATTAACCTCTCTTACTTCTTCTTCCTGTAGATTCTGGCCGGTACACCGAAGACCGTTTGGCCATCGCTAACATTATGCCTCTTAGTTACCACAGACCCTGCTCCGATTATTGCCTGTTTTCCTATTTTTACCGGCGCAACCAATATTGTATCCGAACCAATAAATGCCTTATCCTTAATTACCGTGGTATTTTTTTGGCGTCCGTCGAAATTAGCAGTTACTGTCCCGGCACCTATATTTACCTTCCGGCCGATTCTGCTATCGCCGATATAACTAAAATGCTTTACCCAGGTCTTCTGACCGATTCTAGAACGCACAACCTCTAAGAAATTACCCAATAATACTCCATCCTCCAGAACCGTACCCTCCCTCAAATGGGCAAAGGGGCCGACCAGGCAACGCTTTCCAATTCTAACACCCCTTTCAATAACTGTAAAGGGATAAATCGTAGTATCTTTGCCGATTTTAGTTCCGAAACTGATAAACGCAGTACCAGGGTCAATAATAGTGACCCCTTTTTGCATAAGCCCGGAATTAATCCTTTCCTGCATAATCCTGTTGGCTTTGGCCAAGTCTAGCTGCGTATTAATACCCAAGGCCTCATTGATATCAGTGATCTTAACGCCATCTACCAGCCCCCCGTTCTTATAAAGTATGGAAATGATATCCGTAAGGTAATATTCTTTTTTCCGGTTGTCCGGCCTAATACGGCTCAAGGCCGCAAATAGCTTTTTCTTATTAAAACAGGCGATACCGGTATTGATCTCTTTAATGTCCTTTTGAAAAGCATCCGCATCTTTATCTTCGATGATCCCGCAAATACTTGAATATTTATCCCTTAAGATTCTCCCGTAACCTGTGGGATTTTTAAGATGGGCAGTCAAAACCGTAGCGTCAAGATTATTCTCAATATGGTGGCGGATTAACTTTTTTACTGTCTCCTTCTTTAATAAGGGATTGTCGGCGTAAAGAACTAAAAGAGTTCCCTGAAAATTTTTAAGTAACCTTGCGGATTGCTTTACGGCATCCGCCGTACCTATAAGTCTTTGCTGGATAATAACTTTTGTTCCTTTAGGAAGAAATCTGGCTACCTCTTTATGTTTATAACCCAAAACAAAGATTGAACGGTTAATCTTTAGTTCATTGACTAAATCTACAACATAACCCACCATCGGCCTGCCACAAATTGGATGTATAACTTTAGGCAGATCGGATTTCATCCGCGTGCTTTTACCCGCAGCTAATATTAGGCAAGCTATATTTTTATTCATAGATTAAATACCTCTTAGGTTGTGGCTACGCATCCAAATTGGTTGAGACGTGTGGATCGATTTCGAGCTATGCGAGAAATCGTCCTGAGGTTTCGACCTTATGGAAGAAGCCGAAAGATCTGACAAGATCCAGTTTCTCTGCGCGTATCAATTTTTTTACACCCGCTTCTCTTTTTAAGGCCTCTGATCTTGTCTCTACTTCTTGACTATAGACTAATTTAACCACTAAGCTGTTGCGCGCATTGGTATAGGTAATAACTGTATCTCTCAATGCACACAGGCTAATTATATAGGAAATTGGGCAAATATCAAGAAATTAAGAGCTATCAGAGATAAAGTTAGACGAAAATATGTCCGTTTTGTCCGGTAATTTTTAGCTGAAAACTACGTAACTATTTGATAAGTTTGGAGATAGGACTGTCCGCCCCTCAGGACCCGGACATAGACGATAAATAGCCTTTATTTATGCGATATTTTCATTATATCTGTTGTAAAAATTAGATTCACTCAGTTCCTTCTTTAAAGAATCGATTATAAACCCATCGATCCGCTTCCAGATATAAGAGACAAATTTAACGGGGTTAAGATTTCCTTTGCTATCACGGTAATCAAGGTTATAGCTATCAATCTTCTTATAGGTAATCAAAATTGCTTCTCCAAGCAAATCTTCCCCAAATCGCCTGACCAAACCAGGGAATGCTACTTTATGAATTCTAAATATTAAAAAACTGACGTAGCGAAGGACAAGTTCGTCTTTGCTTTCCTTTGATCCTTTTTGAGCTTTTAGGATCAAACTCCTTTCTTCAGATAAGGTAATCTTTGGATAGCGTTGCACGACATGGCTGTAAGATTCCCACATATCTGTTAAAACTTAATCAATATTTCCAATCGCTGGAATAAAATTTAGAATACTATTAAATTGTTTTGATCCACTGCTCAATTTGCTGTTTTATTTTATCTCTTACCTGTCGCGCTTGTTCCAGCCTATCTTCCCAAGTCCCTTGAAAACTTGCTGGATCATCAAAGCTCCAATGGATTCTCTTGGTGGCAACAGTTCCAGGAAAAACGGGGCACTTTTGTGCTTGGGATTCATCGCAAACCGTAATTACATAGTCATAGCGTTTCCCCTGTTTATAAAAATCAAAAACACTTTTGGTTTTGTTCTGAGAAATATCAATCTCTATCTCTTGCATAACCTCAATAGCCAAAGGATTTAGTTTCCCCGGTTCAAGCCCAGCGCTTTCCACTTCGAACCTATCCCCTGCAATATGCTTTAACAGGGCTTCTGCCATCTGAGACCTGGCTGAATTATGTACACAAACAAATAAAACATTTTTCTTATCCATATACAAACCCCTAATGTTATTTTAACTTTTCAGGATGATGCTTTACTACATCAGCATTAACCATATAGATGACGTTTTCGGATATATTCGTCGCATGATCACAGATTCTCTCCAAATGCCGAGCGATCAAAAGAAGCGGAACTGCTCGTGAAGCCGTAGATGAATCTTTGCTCATATAATCATCAACTAATTCTTTTTGAACTAAATTGCGTAATTTATCAGCCTCACTATCGCGTAAAATTACACTCCCCGCCAATTCCACATCCTTATTCACAAAAGCATCTAGCGCGTCTTTTGTCATTTGCTGGGCAAGTTTAGTTAGCTTCGGAATATCAATGAGTGGTTTAAGTAAAGGCTTGCCCACGAGGTCTTGGACACGCTGAACGATATCTACCGCCAAATCCGCTATCCTTTCTAAATCCGTAGAAATCTTCATAGACATCGTAATAAAACGCAAATCAATTGCCATTGGTTGCCTAAGCGCTAATAAATCCAGGCATTGTTCATCAATAGCGTTCTCCATTTCATCAATAACCCTATCCTCGCTAATTATTTTATTGACCCTCTCCACACTCAGCTCTTTCAGCGATTCCATTGATTCAAAAATCGCTGCCTCAACTAGTGTACCCATTTTAAGTAATTGTTGCTTTAAATCCGTTAACTCCTGATCCAAATGTCTCTCCATAGCTTAACCCTCTTTCTAGTTTATTATTATCCAAATCTTCCGGTAATATAAGCTTCGGTTTTAAGGTCCTTAGGTTTAGTAAATATATCCTGGGTCTTACCAAATTCCACCAATTCTCCTAAAAGAAAAAACCCTGTATAATCAGAAACACGCGCTGCCTGCTGCATATTGTGCGTAACGATAACAATCGAATAGTCTTTTTTCAGCTCCAAAATCAACTCTTCTATCTTAGCAGTTGATATCGGGTCCAAGCTAGCGCATGGCTCATCGAATAGTATCACTTCTGTCTCTACAGCTAAACATCTAGCAATACACAAACGCTGCTGTTGGCCTCCAGATAATTTCAAAGCACTGTCATTAAGCCTATCCTTTACTTCATCCCAAATAACTGCCTTCTTTAAAGAATCTTCAACCTTCTGCTCAATAAATCCTTTATCTTTTATTCCGTTTACTTTTAAGCCATAGCTTATGTTTTCAAATATAGTTTTAGGAAAAGGATTGGGTTTCTGGAAAACCATCCCCACTCTCCTTCTTATATCAACAGGATCAACTAATGAACTATTAATCTCCAAATCATCAAGAAATATCTTACCACAAAGAGTAGTATGTAAGACAAGCTCATTCATCCGGTTGAACAAACGTATAAAAGTTGATTTACCGCAGCCAGATGGCCCAATCATTGCCGTAACCTTGTTGGCATAAATATCAAGGCTAACATTTTTTAGAGCCTGAGTTTTTCCGTAAAAGAAATCCACGTTCTGGGCTTGCATTTTTATTTTATTATCCATTTAAACTCCTCTGTCTTTGACGCAAGAATATAGCAAATCCTGAAATAAATAAAACTAGAAATAAAAGCACTAAACTGCATCCATAAGCAATTGCTCTTTGCTTATCTGGATGCGCCCCTTCAGTCATCAGCGCATAAATATGATATGGCAAGGCCATAACTTCAGAAAATATGGACTTGGGATAGCCGCGCGTATAAAAAGCGGCGGCAGTAAATAAAATCGGCGCCGTTTCTCCAGCTACCCTACCAATGCTTAGAATAACACCCGTAAGAATTCCAGGTAAAGCTGTAGGCAAAACAATATTCTTAATCGTTTCCCATTTCGTTGCACCCAGAGATAATGAAGCTTCTCTGATTGACTGTGGAACAGCTGTAAGCGCCTCCTGAGCTGATGAGATAATCATAGGAAGAGCAAGAATTCCCAAAGTAAGGCTGCCGGAAAGAATTGAAACTCCGAAACCGAAAAATTTAACAAACACCGCTAAGCCAAATAAACCAAAAACTACCGAAGGTACGCCAGCCAGATTGTTTATACTAATTCTAATAATATTTACCACAATACTTTTAGGTGAATACTCACAAAGATATATCGCACAGGCCAGCCCTAGCGGTAAGGCCACTATAATCGCCCCAAAGGTAATATAAAGCGTCCCCACAATTACCGGAGCAATCCCACCTGCAGTCATCGCCGAACGTGGCACCTGGGTAAGAAAATTCCAGTTCAACACACTAAAACCGCGCACCGCAATAAAATATATGATTGAACCCAGAGCTAAAAGAGTAGCAATCATGCATAGGAATAAACCAAAAAATCCCAAATTTTGTGAAAACTCTTTTTTCATCCGCTTAACCCCAGCTTTATCCTAAAACGCCGACTAATCATCTCGGCAACAATATTAAAAACAAAGGTAATTACAAAAAGTATAAGCGCAATGGCAAAAAGCGCATGATAATGACTGCCACCCATAGGCGCCTCCCCCATCTCAGCAGCAATTGCTGCAGTCATCGGCCTAACCGGCTCTAAGAATGTATGCGGCATAACTGCTGCGCCTCCGGCAACCATCAATACCGTCATCGTCTCGCCAATTGCCCGGCTCATTCCTAAAATTATGGCCGTGGATATTCCTGAACCTGCTGCCGGGATTACTACCTGAGTCAAAGTTTGCCAGCGTGTCGCGCCTACAGCAAATGATGCCTCACGAAAAGCATTCGGAACATAATTCAATGCATCTTCGGCAATACTACATACTGTAGGAGTAGCCATAATTCCCAAAATAATACTAGCATTTAAGGCAGTTAACCCTGTAGGTAAATGAAATATCTTCTGCAAAAAAGGAGTAAGTATAACCATGCCAAAAAATCCAAAAACTACCGAGGGAATACTCGCTAATAATTCAATGACAGGCTTTAAAATAGCTTTCTGACACGGTCCAGCTAGTTCATTTAGATAAAGCGCGCTGCCTATTCCTAAAGGCACACAAACTAACACTGCACCCAAAGTAACCCAAACAGAGGCTAAAATTAAAGGTAAAATTCCAAACTCCGCTGGATTGTAAGTAGGATACCAACTCCGGCCAAAAATAAATTTAGTAAAACTTACTTCTTTAAATATGGGCAGACTTTCTTTAAGCAGCACTAGCACAATACCCACTAGAAAAAAAAGCGAAGCAAAAGCCAAGATGGTAAAAATCCATTTGTATAATTTTTCTTTAAAACGCAGTCTTTTCATAATTGGAGTGATGGCACGGCAGGACATATCCGCCGTGCCATCTTAGGGTTACCGAGTAAACGCTTTATTTTTTCTCCTTTAACCCCACAAAACCATCTTCCTCAACTAATTTCTGCCCTTCATCACTTAAGATAAAATCAATATATTCCTTAACTAATCCTTTGGGCTTGCCATTGGTATACATAAAAAGCGGACGAGTTACTGGGTATTTACCAGAAATAACTGTCTCTCTTGAAGGAATAACTCCATCTACTTCGAGCGCTTTTACAGAAGATGTAATAAAACCTAACCCCACATAACCTATTCCTCCAGGGGTTCCAGCAACTGTAGTTGCAATAGCCTGATTTGATGCCTGCATTAAAGCATCAGAGCGAGTTTTACCACCTTCTAATACTAACGTAAGAAAAGCTTCAAATGTTCCGCTTGAAGTATCACGTGAAACTACTACGATCTTCTCATCAGATCCACCTAATTGAGACCAATTAGATATACTGCCCATATAAATATCTTTTACCTGTTTTTTACTTAATTTACTAATATTGTTTGCTGGATTAACAATTACTGCCAAGCCATCCCAAGCAACTATATTAGCTGTAGCATCAACGCCATTGGTTACTGCTTTATCTAACTCTGTATCCTTAATCGGACGCGAGGAACTAGCAATATCACAGTTTTTATCCAACAATGATGCAATACCCACTCCTGAACCACCACCACGTACTGAGATATTCGCCCCAGGATTTTTATCCATATAAACTTCCGCTGTCTTTTGAGCAATCGGAAGCACCGTCGTAGAACCTTCAACCACAATCTTCTCTGCGTAGCAGGGAATAATCAGGCCTAAGCCCAGAATCCCCATTAACGCTAACGTACTTAATTTCTTCATTTTAACTCTCCTCTTTAGTTTATTACTATGTTGATTATTTTGGCCTCACCTGACTTATGTCAGATGAGGCCAATTATTAACTACTCATTAAAACTTCATATTCAAGTCAAACTGTATAAGAGTCTCAGGTTTTGCAGCGCTAGAAGCAGAAGCAGTCAAACCGTGATTACCGTTAATTGCCCAGCTACGATATACATCCAACCCCAAAGAAACATTTTTAGCTAAACCAAAACTAATAATGCCTTCATGGCTTCTTATACCAGTTTGGCCACCGTAACGATCAGAATCAGGCAACATATCAAACACAGAATTATTGCCCAGCATGGCATAAATATACTTAACTTGCCAATCACCCCACTTTTCGATTTTTTCATTACCAAACTGTAATCCTAATGAATAACCAGTGTTCTTTTCTGAAACAGCGAGGTTATTAACATATTCACCAAAAAACTTTAAACTCTCAACATTTAACCCTACGGCCGCAAACGGCTGTTTAATCGTTAATTCTAACGCAGGATTTAATAAACTATAATTATACGCATAGCTTCCATAAGCAGTGCTAGTAATAGTACCAATTTTAGTATTATTGCCCTTAGAAAAACTTGAGGCAATTGAACCTTTAGTCTGAAAATATTCATATGTTAAAGCGCCTTTTAATGAAAGATTATCATTAATTGCGTAATTTATTCCCGGCTGCACAAGGTATGCCATGGAACCAGAAACGGTACTCGTATCAGCTACAAGAACCAAAGCTCCAGCTTTCATAAATACTGATGTTTTAGGGTTAAGAGTTTTATTAAACCCGATAACACCGCCTTCTGGAGTTATATCTGTATCCCAAATCAAATCTGTCGGCTCCCAAAGCACATCCGGAAGGAGCATCTTGCCACCTACCAAAGTTAACCAAGGAGTCGGATCATATTTGGCATAAGCATAATCCAACCTTATACCCATTTTAGAGGAATCTCCGCCATCTTTAGCCCCAAAGGAAACATTTGTAGATCTAGGATCTCCATCAGCATTAGTAGCTATACCAACACCTACCTTAAACTTATCATTTACTTTACTGTCCAAACCAAGTCGCATACGCACGCGGCCTATAGTTGTATTTTTGCTTATGTCATTAGTATTTTGTTCGTGAAGATTCTGGAACCGCAAACGTAAATCACCCTTAAGCTTAGTATTCATCACCCAAGCCGGCAGAGAAGAAAACTTACCTTGAGCAATTTCTTTCTTGACTTGTTCTTGTGTCTCAGTCTTTACTTGCTGCGCTTCTGCACCAGTCAAAACACCTTTATCCACTAATTTTTGTAACAATAAATCAATTTCTCCTGCATATGAAGCCTGAATACCCGCGCTCATTAAGCAGAAAGATCCTAACAACACTACAATAAACAACTTCTTCATTTCTACTCCTCCTTTTTTTAATTATTCATACATAACTTACGTATCTGACGTAAATTCAACTCCACCTCTTTTAATGAATCGCTAGCACATTCACTATCAATCAATCTCTCTTCCTCTATATTGTTTAAGATATTACTCAACCTACCTAGCTGGTTCCTAAGATTACTGGCTAAGAAATCCTTACGTATAGGTGACATAGTATTCATTTCCTTAAACCTCCTTTCTCTGTCTTAACCTCAGAAATCTGCCGATAAATCTCAATAGCTCTCTCTGCTTCCTGATCTACCATCCTGTTAAAAAAATTGGCTATTGATCCAAATAGTTTCTTAAAAATATTTTTCATGCCACAACTCCTTGCTTTTTTATTAAGGTAGGTGCATCCACAAAATAGTCTTTGTCTCTCATACTGACCAGTTCCTTTACTATTTCCATTAATTTCGCAACGCTAAAAGGCTTAGTAATATAATAGTCCGCTCCTACCAAACTGCCATAGAGCTCATCCTGAGATTCCGCTTTGGCTGTTAACATTACTACAAAAGTTTTAAAAGCAGCAGGATTGTCTTTAATAGACTTGCAAATATGGAAACCGTCGATTCCCGGGAGCATGACGTCTAATAACACAACATCAAACACTTCCTTGGCTAGCTTTTCCTGGGCTTCTAAGCCATCATATACACATTCCGAGTTAAATCCGTTTTTAGAAAGATTGTAAGAAATGAGCTTACTTATTCCTAAGTCATCTTCTACAACCATTATTCTTTTTTCTTTTTTTATTGTGTTTGTGTCCATCGTCTCTTTTTAATCATATTGTGCATAGAAAGCATCCATAACTCTTAGTTCGTCATTGAAGATTTCTTTTAGATAATCTGATACTTTCCTGGTTATGTTTCTTATTAGTTTTCTCATATCATTTACCTTTCTTATCTTAAGTCTACTAAATCCATGTAACAAAATCCTTAAGGCATTGTGAACTTTATGTGAACTCTTAAAGCTCAAGTTTGTACCCCTTTCCCTTCACTGTCTTAATCAACTGTGGATCGTCAGAATCTTGTTCAATCTTTTCCCTAAGATGCCTTATGTGAACATCAACATTGCCGTACTCGACAATATTATCTTGGCTCCAGACCGAATCCAAGATTTCGCTATGGCCAAAGACTACCCCGGGATTATTCACAAGAAGCCTAAGAATACCCTTTTCTTTCTCAGTAAAAACAATTTCTTGGTTATTACGCTTTACTATAAAATTTTCTGTATCTATCTGGAGTGAACCAATTTTAATAGTTTTTGGGGTTGAAACTTTGTTTTCAGATCTAGCGAGGACTCGCTTTACCCTTACAACCAATTCTCTTGGGCTAAACGGCTTAGTGACGTAATCATCGGTTCCGAGGTCAAAACCTTTAAGCTTATCGTCAACCTCAGAAAGAGCGCTAAGCATAATAATAGGTATATTACTTGTGCGTGGATTTTGTTTTAAACGTCTACATACTTCCCAACCATCAATTCTGGGAAGCATAATGTCCAGGATGATTAAATCGGGGTTTTCTTGTTCGGAGATTTCTAATGCTTCAATGCCGTTCTTTGCGGAAAGAACATCGTAGCCGGCTATCACCAAATTAAAAGTAATCAGCTTTACAAGCTCTTTTTCGTCATCGACAACTAAAATCTTTCTTTTCGAAATCATATACTCTCCTTTTTCATCTTCAAGGAAAGTATATAAAATCAAGGTTACAATATCATTAAGGCAATGTGAACTTTATGTGAATTAATTTAGGATGCGTTTACGAAAAGAATGGGATTATTAGCGGCTGTTAAGCTAGAGGAATGGTAAAACTAAAAGTAGAGCCAAGTCCTAGTTCTGACTTTACCCAGACCTGGCCGCCGTGGGAAGAAACAATGTGTTTGACGATTGAAAGGCCAAGACCAGTTCCGCCAAGTTCGCGAGAGCGGGCCTTGTCTACGCGGTAGAAGCGCTCAAATATACGAGGAAGGTCTTCTTCTGAAATGCCTATTCCTGTATCGGAAATGTCAATTTGTAGAACATTCTCAACTACTTTAGCAAAAATGGAAGTCGTTCCCCCTTCAGAAGAATATTTTATGGCATTATCTAGAAGATTTATCATTACCTGAGAGAACCTTGTCTCATCAGCTTTTATCTTAGGCAAATTCTGAGAAATATCAATTTTTAGCTTGATTGATTTTGCTTTGGCTTGGCTATCTATAACCATCACCGCTTTTTTTATTAATAAGACAGAATCAAGAGCTGCAAAAGACATTTTCAGTTTGCCCGATTCTATTTTTGATAAATCAAGCAAGTCATTTATTAATGAAGCTAGACGATTTGAATCCTGATAAATAATACTGATAAATTCTTTGGCGTTTGCCTTGTCTTCCAGCGCCCCTTCCAGAAGCGTTTCTGCATAGCCTTTTATACTAGATATAGGAGTACGCAATTCATGCGAGACGTTGGCAACAAAATCCTGGCGTATTTTTTCTAAGCGCCTTAATTCGGTAATATCATGAAAAACTAATATCGCTCCTTCAAGCCGGTTATTACTCATTATTGGAACACCATTAACTTTCAGTATTTTTTCTTCCGGAGTATTTATAATAATCTCTTCGGTTGCAAGATGCTGCTTGCCTTTAATGATTCTTTCGACCATCTCCTCTACCGCAGTGTTACGAATAACCTCCAGCGGTTTTTTGCCTGCGGGATTTGAATCAATAAAAAAGAGCTTCCTTAAAGATGGGTTCATAAGAATAATCTTTTCATCCGCATCAGTCACAATCACTCCTTCAAACATACTCGATAAAACTAAATCGAGCCTTGCCCTCTCAGAATTTATCTTTTCTATTTTGCCCCTGATATCTTCTGACA
>Ga0163199_1000466_pt1 | contig 25688 bp, 22 predicted proteins | sample PL_2010_150m_FD_113537 | JGI IMG/M metagenome (GOLD analysis project Ga0163199, IMG submission 113537) | Freshwater microbial communities from Powell Lake, British Columbia, Canada to study Microbial Dark Matter (Phase II) - PL_2010_150m | ecosystem: Environmental > Aquatic > Freshwater > Lake ...
CCGCCACGTCCACCCGCCCGCGAGCCACGTGGGACTGGACCAGATTGCGAATCCGGTCCTCGTGGGCCTGCAGGACGCGGGGCAATTTCGCCACGACCTCGCTGTGGCGATGGTTCACCGATCGGACCTCCACGCTGATCGGCGTTCCCTTGTGGCGGCCTTCGGCCCGGCCATACCCGGTCATGCTTCGGATCATGCGGGGCGCTTCCCTTCCCATGGACACAGCGCGTACAACCGGCACTCATGGCAGTGAGGTGCACGGGCCCGGCAAATATGCCGCCCGTGCAGCAGCAGTTGGTGCGAGCCCCTCGTCCAGGAGGCATTCGGCAACAGGCGCTGCAGCGCGACCTCGATTTTGTCGGGGTCATCCGTATCCGCCAGCCCCAGCCGTTGAGCAACGCGTTTCACGTGCGTGTCGACGACCACCGCGGGCACCCCGAAGCAATTGCCGAGGATGACGTTGGCCGTCTTACGGCCCACACCGGGAAGAGTGATCAGATCGTCCATCGTCCTTGGCACCTGTCCCTCGAACCGACTGACCAAGACCTGCCCGCAGCGGATGAGATTCCTGGCTTTCGCCTTATAGAACCCCGTCGATCGGATCTCCTTCTCAAGAACGGGCGGATCGGCCTTCGCATAGTCCTCAGACGTCCGGTACCTGGCAAACAACCCCCGGGTCACCTGGTTCACCCGCTCATCCGTGCACTGGGCCGACAGGATCGTGGCCACCAGCAGTTGCAACGGTGTCTTATAACGGAGGGCCACTGTCGGATTTGGGGTTTCCTCATCCAGCAGCTTTAGGAGCCGGCTCGCCATGTCCACAGAGCGACCCATCACCTTGAAAAGACAAGCCATGTTAGCAGGGAAGGGCGGTCTGGGTCAAACTCCAGAGCCGCTTTTCGACCGCCTCCAGCAAGGGCATCAGCGTCTCCGGACGCACGGCCGAGGCCGCCAACCCGCCCAACCGCGCACTGAGGATGGATGCCTGTGCCGTATCGACCCGATCGGCCTTGTTCAAGACCAGCACGCGAGGTAGCCGATCCAGACCCAGTTCCCGCAAGATCCCCTCCACGACCACCACCTGCCGCTCCAGGGTCGGACTGCTGATGTCGGCGACATGCAGCAGCAGGTCGGCATCATGTAGCTCCTCAAGCGTGGCGCGAAACGCGCCCATCAGTTCCTCGGGGAGATTCCGGAGGAACCCGACCGTATCGGTCACAATCGCCTCCCGATCAGCCGGGAACCGCAAGCGTCGACTGGCCGTATCCAGGGTGTCGAAAAGGCGGTCGTGCGCCGTGACCCGGCTGCGGGTCAGGACGTTCAGCAAGGTGGATTTTCCGGCGTTCGTGTAGCCGACGATCGAGATGATCGGAACTTCCCGGCGCAGCCGCCGCGCCCGCTGCTGGGCGCGGTTCCGGGCCAGCGCCCCGATCTGTTTTTCAAGATGCGTGATCCGGTCCCGCACCCGCCGGCGATCCACTTCCAGCTTCGTCTCGCCCGGGCCACGTCCCCCGATGCCGCCCGCCAGCCTCGACATCGCCGTGCCGCGCCCGGTGAGGCGCGGCAGGAGATAGCGCAACTGGGCCAACTCGACCTGGATCTTCCCCTCCCGGCTATGCGCCCGCCGGCTGAAAATATCGAGAATCAATTGCGTCCGGTCGATGACCTTGAGCTCCGTGACCTCCGCGATCGCAGTGGCCTGGGCCGGCGTGAGGTCCTGGTCAAAGACCAGGAAGTCCACCCCATGCTGGAGCGCCTTGATCACCACTTCCTTGAGCTTGCCGCTGCCCAGCAGATACTTCGCATGAATCGCCTGCGGCCGCTGGACGACCTGGTCCAGCACCACCAGGCCGGCCGACCGCGACAACTCCGCCAGCTCCACAAGCGACTCTTCCTGGTCGGCGAGACTCTGCCTGGAGACGCTGACCAGAATGGCCTGCTCTTGGTTGTCCTTCACCAGATGGGCGGGTCTGGTCCGGCTCAATTCCTCTTCGAGCGCGCGCAGAAATTCTCTGAGGCGCACGTCGCACTCCTGCAGCGCGACAGGCTTCCAGACTTCATAAGGCTTGCCGGCTTGATTCGGAGGGAGAATGTTTGCGGCGTACAGGTGCCCCGGCTGGCCGTCATCATTGACACCGACAGCCGCCATCAGGTCGAGCCGCAGGAGCGCCAGATCGGTCAGGTCATCCTGGCTCAGCGGCTCGTCGCGAAGGTGCGTGTGGACCAGCCGGATTCCACGAAGCGAGCGCCGCCCCAGGCGATACCCCGACAGGTCCGGCAGCACGACCTCACGGTCGTTGCCGACGATTACGTCCTCCACAGCCCCACGCCGGTTGATCAGCACCCCGATCTGCCGGCCGATCTCATGCGACAGGCCGGTGCAGAAGCGGGCCAGTTCCCAGGAAATGATCGCATCCTCCGGCACCCGCCGGCGGTACACATGTTCCAGCCGTCGAAGCTGGTTGGGCTTGAGGCCTGTCAGATTGCCGTGCGGGGAGGAAATGGCAGTCCCCCTCTCAGTCGCCGATGGCCCAATCCGCCCGGGGCTCGAATGCCAGCGTCGCTGCGCGTCCGCCCTGAAAAAGCCGGGCGCCGGCAACTGCGATCATGGCCCCGTTGTCCGTACAGTAGCGAAACGGCGGGATGTGGACCGCGACGCCCTCTTCGCGCCCGCGCGCTTCGAAGCGGGCGCGTAATTGCGAGTTGGCGGCCACGCCTCCGGTGACCACCACGTCGCGCGCGCCCGCCAGACGGGCAGCGGCGAGGGTCTTCTCCACAAGGACTTCCACAATGGCCTGCTGAAATCCCGCCGCAACGTCCGGCACGTGCCAGGAGCGCCCCGCGGCTTCGCGGTCACGCAGGTAATACAGCAGGGCGGTCTTGATCCCGCTGAAACTGAAATTGAGATCGTCGCAGGTGGGATACGGGCGGGGGAATGGGGCTTTGCGAGGATCGCCCTCCCGCGCCAGCCGGTCGATCACGGGACCGCCTGGATAGTCCAGCCCAAGCATTCTGGCGGCCTTGTCAAACGCCTCCCCCGCCGCATCATCCATGGTCCGTCCCATCAGCACCGACTCTCCCCACGCCTTCACGTGATACAGATTCGTGTGCCCGCCCGATGCGATCAACGCGACAAACGGTGGGGCCACACGGCTGGCGCCGAGCCACGATGCGCTCAGATGGCCTTCCAGATGGTTGACGGGAATCAGGGGGATGCCCAGGGAATACGCCAGCGCCTTGCTGTACGCCACGCCGACCAGCAGCGCGCCGATCAGCCCGGGCCCGCCGGTCACCGCGATCGCGCGGAGAGCGCGCACGCCGACACCCGCGCGCGAGAGGGCCTCCTGCACCACCAGATCGATGGACTCGATATGGCGGCGGCCGGCCAACTCTGGCACCACGCCGCCGAAGCGGGCATGGGTCTCGACCTGCGACCGCACGACCTCCGCCAGCACGACGGCATCGGACCCGGCCACCGCGGCCGCGGTTTCATCGCAGGACGTTTCGATTCCGAGAATCAGCGGAAGACTTGTGGGAGAGAATGTCGTTGGATCAGACGCCAGCCAGCGCCTCTTCCTCGACAAACGCCGGCGTCCCGTCCTTGAGGACCACTTTGACCTTGTGGGATTCCTTGAACCTCCCCCTGATCAATTCCTCCGAAAGCGGATCTCCGATATTCTTCTGGATGCAGCGCCGCATCGGGCGGGCGCCGTACACGGGCTGATACCCTTCCTGAATGAGCCAGGCCTTAACCTCTTCTGACACCTCGATCTCGATCCCGCGCTCCGCCAAGCGCTGGTTGAATTCACCCAGAAGATTGTCCACAATCGTGACCAGATGCGTCTTGTCCAACTGGTGGAAGACGACCACTTCGTCAATGCGGTTGAGGAACTCCGGGCTGAACGTGTGCTTGAGCTCGCCCAGTATGCTGTCCTTCTGGCGAAGATTGAGCTCATCCTTGGTATCGCGCTGAAACCCGAGCGAGGCCCCCTTGATGAAGCGGGTCCCGATGTTTGAGGTCATGATGATGACCGTGTTCTTGAAGTCCACCTTCCGCCCCAGGCTGTCCGTCAGAACGCCATCGTCCAACACCTGCAACAGCACATTGAAGAGATCCGGATGGGCCTTTTCGATCTCATCGAAGAGCACCACGGAATACGGCCGGCGGCGCACCTTTTCGGTGAGCTGCCCGCCTTCTTCGTAGCCGACGTACCCCGGAGGCGCCCCGAATAGCCGGGAACTGCTGAACTTCTCCTGGTATTCGGACATGTCGATCCGAATGAGAGAGTCCTCGGTGTTGAACAGGAACCCCGCGAGCGCCCGCGCCAGTTCAGTCTTCCCGACGCCCGTCGGTCCCATGAAGATAAATGACCCGATCGGCTTCTTGGATTCTTTCAGCCCGGCCCGTGAGCGCCGGATGGAGCGCGCCACCGCAGAGACGGCTTCATCTTGGCCAACCACGCGCTTGTGCAAGGCCTCTTCCATTCGCAGCAGCTTCAGGGATTCCTCCTCTTCGAGCTTGAACAGGGGGATGCCGGTCATCTTGGAGACCACATACGAGACGTCATCCTTGGTGATCACGGGCCGGCTCTTCTCCTGGCTCTTCTTCCATTCCCGCTTGGAATCTTCCAGGAGCTTACGCAGGCGCTCTTCCTCCTCGCGGAACTTCACGGCTTCTTCAAAGTTCTGGAGGGCGATCGTCAGCTCCTTCTCACGGGTAACCTTCTTGAGCTCCTGTTCCATGGCGCGCAGATCGCTGGGCAAGGCATAGGCCTGCAGCTTGGCGCGCGATCCCGTCTCATCGATCACGTCGATGGCCTTGTCCGGGAAGAACCGGTCCGTGATGTACCGGTCCGCGAGCTTGACGGCCTCGGCGATGGCCTCCTCCGTGATTTCGATGCCGTGATGGCTCTCATACCGATCGCGCAGCCCCTGAATGATGCGGATGGTCTCCTCCACGCTGGGCTGCTGCACATAGATGGGCTGGAAGCGCCGTTTCAGCGCCCCGTCCTTTTCAATGTGCTTGCGGTACTCATCCAGGGTGGTCGCGCCGATACACTGGATCTCGCCCCTCGAGAGCGCGGGCTTGAGCATGTTGGAGGCGTCGATGGACCCTTCCGCCGCGCCGGCCCCCACCAGTGTATGGAGCTCATCGATGAAGATGATCACGTTGCCCGCCTGGACGATCTCCTTCATGACCACCTTGAGACGCTCTTCGAACTGGCCGCGATACTTGGTGCCGGCCACAAGCGACCCCAGATCCAGCGCGATGACGCGCCGGTTGAGCAGATTATCGGGAACCTCCGAGCCCACGATGCGCTGGGCAAGCCCTTCGACGATCGCCGTCTTGCCGACCCCGGCTTCCCCGATCAGCACCGGATTGTTCTTGGTCCGCCGGCTGAGGATCTGCAGCACCCGCTCGATCTCGTCCTGGCGACCGATGACCGGATCCAGCGAGCCTTCCTGCGCCAGATGGGTCAGGTCGCGCCCGAATTCATCCAGGGCCGGCGTGTTGCTCTTGCGATCGCGCTCCCGCGGGGAACTCTTGCGCAGAAACGACACCGTCAATTGGCGGGCGGTCAGGAGATTGGCGCCCAGGCTCCGTAGAATTTTCCCGCCGATGCCTTCCTCTTCCCGCAGGAGGCCGAGCAGAAGATGCTCTCCGCCGATATGATTATGGCCCAGCAGACGGGCTTCTTCGACCGCATATTCGATGACTTTTTTCACCCGCGGGCTGAAGGGAATCTCCCCGAAGGTCATCGTCGTCCCGCCGCCCGGAAGGTTCCGCTCGATTTCGAGGCGAACCTGCTCGGAGGAGAGCCCCATCTTTTTCAGGATCATCAGGGCAACGCCGTCGCTCTCGCGCAAGACGGCCAGGACGAGATGCTCGGTGCCCAGATAGTCATTCTGATGACGCTCGGCCTCCTCGCGCGCCAAGACAATGATTTTTCGGCCTTTGTCGGTGAATCGTTCGAACATTCGGTCTCCTCCCCGGCTGGTCGGGCACTTCTACGGTTTGTCGGCCGTTTGCGGAGAATTCTTGAGTATCATTCTATCCGTCGTTGCCCTCACTGTCAAGGACGCAACCCTCCGCGGTAAAGCCTGCCAACCGATCAAAATCACCGCACTCTCATCACACTCTGGCTAACGTAGGTAATGTTACGAGACGTGTCATTGACAACCTCAATGGGTGCCGATAGAATGGGCGTGGATGAAACGCATCGGCATCATCGTCAAGCCCGAGTCGCCCAACGCCCAAGCTCTCCTGCAAGGGCTTGTGCCCTGGCTGCGGGCCCGTGGCAAGGAGCCGATGCTCGACCCGCCCACCGCTGCGCTTGCGGGAGAGACGGCCTCGTACCAGAAGAAGGATCTCGCCACGCTCGCCGACATGCTGGTGGTGCTGGGGGGGGACGGCACCATGCTGGCCGCCGCCCGGCTGGTGGAGGACCGGCCCATTCCGATTCTGGGGGTCAACGCCGGCGGCCTGGGGTTCCTCACCGCCGTCACCCGCGAGGCGGCCTTCACGGCTCTGGAGCACGTCTTCTCCAAGTCCTTTTCGGAAGAGGAACGCCTCATGCTGCGCGCCCGGGTCATGCGGCGGGACAAGGAAGTCATGGCGGCCTCCGCCCTCAACGACGCCGTGGTCAGCAAGGGCGCGCTGTCCCACATGGTGCAGCTGGAGATCTCGATCAACGGGCAGTTCGTCACGCGATTGCGGGGGGACGGGCTGATCGTCTCCACCCCGACGGGCTCCACCGCCTATTCCATGGCCGCGGGTGGGCCGATCCTGAATCCCTCGGTCCACGCGCTGATCCTCACGCCCATCTGCCCCCACACCCTCACCAACCGGCCCATTGTGATTCCGCAGGATGTCCTCGTCGAAGTGTTCCTGGTCAGCAAAGACCAGGGCGCGACGGCCACCTTCGACGGGCAGGTCGGCATCGCGCTACAGCCGGGCGACACGGTTGAGATTCGGGCCTCGAACAACAAGACCCGCCTGATCCGGTTTCCCGACCGATCCTACTACGAGATGCTCAGCAACAAACTGAAGTGGGGAGAGAGCTAGCAGGACGCCGGGATTTTCGCGCCCGCCTTGTTCTTGCGGATCGCGGCCAGCATCTCTTCGTTGGTGGGGAATTTGAACTCTTCGATGTCGCGGCGCCGGCCTTCCTGTTTCTCCATCTCGCTCAAGACCACCAGATCGGCGGCCCGCACGAGGTCCGGCTGCCGGCTTCTCAGGAGGGTTTCCAGCCGCCAAAGCGTCTGTGCGGCGTCCTCGGAAGGCGGGGATGTTCGGGTGGCCAGGTACCGCGTCACGACCTCGCCGCACCACTCGCCGTCACGCTTGGCGACGCCGACCAGCCCTTCGCTCGCCTTGCGCGCCCACCCGCAGAGAAAGACCCCCGGTAGGACGGAACCGGCCGTTTCATCGTACGCCTGGAAGAAACTGTCGTCGGGATCATTCTGCGTCCGGTGCGGATTCGTGATGAACACCCCGCTCTTATAGGGAAGGCCCATCTTCTCGTCCACCCGGTCGCCGACGGCGAAGACGACGCTGTCGCACGGAAGGGTGTAGTAGGTCTTCATGCCCGCCGCCGTGGTGTCGGCTCCCTTGATCTCCAGCCTGGTGTCTTCGAGTTCCAGGCCGGTGACGTGATTCTGCGCATCGGTCAGAACCCGCCTCGGCGAGGAGAGGAAATGGAAGCGCATGTGGGTCTGGCTCTCCGGAGGCTCGCACTTCGTGAACTCCGCCCGCATTTCGGCCAGCACTTTCTCCGCCGACTGCCCCACCGTCTCCATGCGCGCGGCGACCCGGGCAAGTTCCTTTTCGAGAGACTCCTGGTCGATGTAGGCACAGACGGCGCGGATCTCCTTGGGATTGTACTTCCGCTCGGCCGGTCCCCGCCGCACGATCACATGGACTTCCGCCACACGCTTCTGGCCCGCAAGCCAGTGCGCGATGTCCACCATCACATCCCCGATGCCGATGACCGCCACGCGCCGGCCCATCTCGAACGGGTGAGTGCTGAATCCCGGCAGCAGATTGAAGTGATAGACGCAGTCCTTGGCGTGATAGACCCCTTGGACCGTCTCTCCTTCCACCCCGATGGTCTTGGTGCCCTGGGCGCCGGTCGAAAACACCAGCGCGCCGGGCGCGAGCGCGCGCAACTCTTCGACGGTGACGTGCGCGCCGTTGCCGACCAGCACGTTGCCGAAGTACTGGACGTTGGGACGGCCCAGGATCTCCCAGTAGCCCTTCCGCAACCCGCCGCGCAGCTTGTGCTTGTTGGGGAAAATGCCGTACTCGGCGAGCCCGCCGAACTTGATGTCCCGATTGAGCACCACGACTTCGTGCCCCTGCTTGGACATCAGGTTGGCGACCGAGAGGCCGGCCGGGCCGGCTCCGACCACGATGATCACATGCTTCGCGCTCATCGGCGGCTGATTCCTCTACAACCCTTCCCCTTAGGCAAAAATAAGCGCCGACGCTAGCATAAGAACGGACGAAAAGTCAAAAACCACGGCTAGCCGCCGGCGCCTCCCGGCTTGTCATCGGTCAGGCCCGGTTCGGTCATGCGCCAGGGGTCCAGGAGGTGATTGAGTCTGGACTCCGGCAGGATTTTCTTCATCAACGCCACTTCGCGGACAGTCTTGCCGGACTTGTAGGCTTCCTTGGCGATCTGGGCCGCCGCCTCGTACCCGATCTCGGGCGCGAGAGCCGTGCACATGGCCAGGCTCTGTTCGATGCCGGCGCGGCACCGTTCCTGATCGGCCGCAATGCCCTCCACGCACCGAACCGCAAAGTTCTCGGAGGCCCGCGCCAGCAGCGCGATGGATTGCAACAGGTTGTGCGCCATGACCGGCAGCATCACGAGCAGTTCGAAATTACCGGCCTGCCCCCCGATGGTGATGGCGGCGTCGTTGCCGATGACTTGCGCCGAGACCATCATGACGGATTCGGCGATGACAGGGTTGACTTTCCCCGGCATGATGGACGAGCCGGGCTGGGTCTCCGGCAGGAGGATCTCCGCGAGCCCGCACCGCGGCCCTGAGCCCAGCCACCGCAGATCGTTCGCGATCTTCATCAGGCTGACCGCGACGGTCTTGAGCGCCCCGCTGGTCTCGACCAAGGCGTCCTGGGCGGCCTGCGCCTCGAAATGGTTGCGCGCTTCCCGCAACGGGCATTTCGTTTCCCGCGCCAGCAGGCCGATCACGCGCAGGGCGAATTCAGGATGCGCGTTGAGGCCCGTCCCCACGGCCGTCCCGCCCAACGCCAGTTCGCCCAGCGAGGCACGCGTACGCTCCACCCGCTGAATGCCCAGCTCGATCTGCCGGGCATAGCCCGAAAACTCCTGGCCGAGCCGGATGGGCGTCGCATCCTGCAGATGCGTCCGCCCGATCTTGACGATGGGGTCGAACTCCTTGGCCTTCACCGCCAGGGCCGTATAGAGCCGTTTGAGGGCCGGAATCAGCGCCTTGTCGATCTGCTCCAGGGCCGCCAGATGGATCGCGGAGGGAATGACGTCGTTGCTGGACTGGCCCATGTTCACATGATCGTTCGGGTGCACGAGCTTGCTGCCCCGCTCCCCGCCCAGGAACTCAGCCGCCCGGTTCGCGATCACTTCATTGACGTTCATGTTGGACGACGTCCCGGACCCGGTCTGGAAGATGTCCACCGGAAACTGGTCGTCCAGCCGACCGTCGATCACTTCCTGGGCCGCCTGGCGGATCGCCTTGGCGATCTTGGGATCCAGGAACCCCAGCTCCATGTTCACCCTGGCCGCTGCCCACTTGATCAGCCCCAAAGACCGGATCATGGACCGCGGCACACGCAGCGAGCTGATCGGAAAGTTCTCGATCGCCCGCGCGGTCTGGACGCCGTAATAGGCGTCGGCGGGAACTTCCATCTCCCCCATCGTGTCGCGCTCGAGCCGCGTGACCCCGCCCGACGTTTTGCCCGGCGGTCTCCTCGTCAAATAGATGATCTTCGCCTTGCCCTTGCCCGCCTTGATCGGCGGCTTGGAACCTCGTTTCGATTTCACAGGTCTTCTCCGTTACTGGGGTTGCTCTAGAGCCAGGGGCGATTGTAATCCAGACAGGAGGAAGGCACAAGGACGAAGACCTTGACCTTACTTGCGCTGGTCGAGCGGCAGGTAGCGGCGGCCGTGCTCGCCATCATAGATCTGGTCGGGCCGATAAAGCTTGTTGTCCTTTAGCTGCTCCAGCCAATGGGCGAGCCACCCGACCACCCGGGCCATGGCGAAGATGGGCGTGAAAGTGTCGCCGGGGATACCCATCTGGTCGTACACGATCCCGGAATAGAAATCCACATTGGGATAGACCTTTTTCCGTCCCAGCAGCTCCAAGCCGACCCGTTCCACCTCTTCGGCCAGCTCATAGAGGGGAGACTTGCCGCAGTGGGCGAAGAGCTTCTGCGCGAGCTGCTGAAGGATCACCGCGCGCGGGTCCTTCACCTTATAGACCCGGTGGCCGAATCCCATGATCGGCTGTTTGGCCTCCAGCCTCCCCTGCAGATAGGGGCGCACGCGCTCGCGCGACCCGATCTCGCGCAGCATGGCCACGACCTCCTCGTTCGCGCCGCCATGGAGCGGCCCTTTGAGCGCGCCAATGGCCGAGGCCACCACCGTGTAAGGATCGGCGAGCGTCGAGGCCGTAACCAACCCGCAGAACGTGGATGCGTTCATCGTGTGCTCGGCATGAAGAACAAGACAGGCGTCCAGGACGTTCGCAACGACCCGATCCGGCGCCCGCTCGGTCAGCATGTAGAGGAAATTTTCACTGAAGCTCAGGTCGTCGCACGAAGGCACGTGATCGTCCCCTCGGCGGATACGCGCGAAGGCGGCCACGATGGTCGGCAGCTTGGCGATCAGCCGGACGACCGACCAGTAATTGTTGTCCTGATCCCGGACGTTGCGCCCAGGGTAAAACATCCCCAGGGCCGCCACGGCCGCCTGGAGCGCGTCCATGGGGTGCCCCTGCTCGGGCAAGCACTTGATCAGCTCGGTGATCTTGAACTTGACCCGGCGGTGCCGCGTGACATCCGCGGTGAACCGTTCCAGCTCCAGCCTCGTTGGGAGACGATTGAATAGGAGCAGATAGGAGGTTTCGAGGAACGTGCTTTTCGCGGCGAGCTCCTCGATGCGAATGCCCCGATACTCCAGAACGCCATTCTGGCCGTCCACATCGCTGATCTTGGAGCGGGCGGCCGGCACCCCTGCCAACCCCGGCATAAAGTCATGCGGCATGGGAACTATTATAGCAAAGCGCCGAAGCAATCGAGAAATGCGATTGCCGCGCTCCCCATGGTCGCTCGCAACGACAGGGCTTGGATTCCCTCCAGCTTGTTGGAGTCCCCTCGTCTTGAAAGGAGGCAGCGGCTCAGCCATACTGACCGCCGATGCCGGATTCCAAGTTCTCCCCAAAGCGGTTTCTGGCCACGGCCGGCGGCCTCGCGGTGTTCGCCCTGGCGATCACCGTTCACTATTCTGGCATCCTCGCCGTCGCCGAGCTTAAGTCGCTCGATCACCGGTACCATCAGTACGCCGATCCGGCGAAGGCCGACAAGGACATCGTCCTAGCGGCCGTCGACGAGGAAAGCCTCGCCGCCTTCGGCCGCTGGCCCTGGCCCCGCGACCGCTTCGGCTATGTCGTGAAGTACCTTCGCGAGGCCGGAGCCAAAGCGGTGGTCTTCGACATCCTGTTCCTCGAACCGGACGAAAATGACCCGGAATTTGACGCGGTTTTCGCGGAGGAGGTGCGCGCGGCGGGCAACGTGTTTTTCCCGTTCCTGCTCCAGACCGAAGGCCTGAAGTTGCCCATCAAACCCCTGGCCGAGGCCGCGCGCGGTCTCGGACATATCAATCTGATACCGGATCAGGACGGCACCACACGTCGTCTCCCCCCGTTGATCCAGACAGCCCAGACCGTTCATCCCCAACTGGCTACGGCTGTAGCCCGGTACCTCCTGGGCGCCGAACGGGCGGCCGTGGACGGGCGAACCCTTCGGCTGGGCCCGATGGCAGTGCCCCTGACCCGGCAAGGCGACCTCGTGCTCGACTGGCACGGCGCGCTGGAACAGAAAACCTACCCCGCCTATTCGATCGGCGCGATTCTCCGGTCTTATACAGACAGACAGGCAGGCAAAAAACCGCTGCTTGCCCCCGCGCTGTTTGAAGACAAAATCGTCTTCGTGGCCGCGACCGCCGCCGGCACCTACGACCTACGTGTCACCCCGCTGTCCCCCTTTACGCCCGGCGTCCTGATCCACATGACCGCCCTCGACAATCTCCTGCGCGGGCGGGCTATGCAGCCGGCCCCCTACTGGCTGTTCATCGCGAGCACGCTGGTGCTCTGCCTCGGCACCGCCTGGGCCTTTGTGCTGATCCGGCGTCAGACGCTCATCTTCCTCTCCATTGCCGTCCTGGCCGCCGCCTACTACGGCCTCGTCGTGCATGCCTTCAAGAGCCACGGCGTGTGGATGGAACTGGTCTTCCCGGAAAGCGCGCTGGCCCTGACCTATGCCGTCTCCGCCACCGTGGAGTATCTCACCGAAGGCCGGCAGCGGCGGGTCCTGCGGGCCGTCTTCGACAAATACATGGCCGCCGAAGTCGTGGATGAGATCATGCGCAACCCGGAGGGCATCAAGCTGGGGGGCGAAAAAAAGGAATTGACCGTCTTCTTCTCTGACGTGGCCGGCTTCACGACCATCTCGGAAAAGCTGGCCCCGGAGGACCTGGTCGTCCTGCTGAACCACTATCTGACCGCCATGACGGACATCATTCTCCGACACCGCGGCAACGTGAATAAGTACCTGGGCGACGGCATCATGGCGATCTTCGGCGCGCCGCGCGGCGAACCCAATCACGCGACGCTGGCCTGCTACGCCGCGCTGGAGAATCAATCCGCCCTCGCCAGCCTGCGTAAGGAATGGAAGGCCCAGGGCCATCCGGAGGTCATCGCGCGGATCGGCATCAACTCCGGCCCGCTGGTCGTGGGGAATGTCGGGTCGCAGGTGCGAATGGAGTATACTGTCATGGGAGACAGCGTCAACCTGGCATCCCGACTCGAAGGCGCCAACAAGTTCTACGACACGCTCATCCTCCTGGGACCGCGGACGTATGAGCTGGCGAAGCCCGATATCGAGGCCCGTGAAGTGGACATGCTGAGGGTGAAGGGCAAGCTGGAGCCGGTGGTCGTGCATGAGCTCTTGGCCCGCAAGGGCGAGCTGCCGGCCGGGAAACGGCGCGTGGTGGACCTGTACCTGGAGGGGCTGGCCGCGTACAAGAGACGGGACTTCGCCGCCGCGAAGGATCGTTTTCAGGCCGCGCTGGCCCTGGATCCTTCCGATGGGCCGTCCACGGTGTACTTCCATCGCGCAGAAGAATACCTTCAGACCCCGCCCCCGCCCGACTGGGACGGGGTCTATGTCCTGAAATCCAAGTGAGCGAAAGGGGAACCGCCTTGAAACGATCGTCAGTGCTGCTCCTGTTCCTGATCGGCCTGTCCCTGGCCGCCGGCGTCGCGCTGGCGGAGACCGTGTACGTCCAGGCCAAGAGCGTGAAACTGCGCGTCGGCAAAACGTCGCTGGATGCCGTGGTGACCGACCTGAAGTTCGGCGACGCGCTGGAGGTACTGCGGAAGGACGGCACCTGGCTGGAAGTGCAAACCGGCACTGGGACGAAGGGGTGGATCTTCGCGGGAAAGACGACGGCCACCAAGCCCGTCGGAAGCGGCGATGACGACCTGGCCAGACTCGGCAAGAGCGTTCGACGGGGCGAGGCCGGCAACGTGACGGCCTCGGCCGGCGCCCGCGGGCTGGACAAGGCCTCGGAAGGCTACGCCGACCGGGCCGGCATCACGCCGCGTGACCGCGACGCCGTGGACCGCATGGCGGCCTACCGGATGGGCGACCAGGAGGTCGAAGATTTCCTGAAGGAAGGAGGGCTCGGCGAATATGCGAAATGATCGCGCACGGATGATCGGGCTTGCCCTTGCGTTAGTGATGGCCGGCGCATGGAGCGGGTGCGCTGAAATCCAGCAGATCGCCGAGGAGACGGCGCGGCAGTCCGGGGATGAGCGGCTCGCCCACATCATTCGCGGCACCGGCACGCTCGTCAGCGGGCTCCTGCCGATCAGCTACGAGGAAGAACAGTCCATCGGCGCCGCGATCGCGCTCCAGGTCGTCGCCCGCTACGGCGGAGTGTACGACCAGCCCGAGCTGACGCGCTACGTGAACCTTGTCGGCCGAGCCGTCGCCTTGACCTGTGACCGGCCGGACATCCCCTACCACTTCGCCGTGCTCAACCATGACTCGATCAACGCCTTCGCGGCGCCGGCGGGCTACGTCTTCGTCACGCGAGGGCTCCTCAAACAGATCCGCAACGAGGCCGAGTTGGCCGCCGTGCTCGGCCATGAGATCGCCCACGTCAGCCAGAAACACATTCTCGACGTGATCCAGCGCAGCAAACGCCTGGCCGGCGTCAGTGAAGCCGGGCTCGCCTACGCCAATCAGAATCCGGACGCCTTTAAAATGGTGATTGATGCGGCCGCCAAGAAGCTGCTGGATGAGGGGCTGGATCAGGAGAAGGAAATCGAAGCGGACAATCTCGGCGACGTCTTCGCCGCGCGCGTGGGCTACGATCCGACCGCGTATGTCACGCTCCTGAATCGGCTACGTGCAGTGAAGGGCGATGACCGCGCCTTTTTCAAGACCCACCCGAACTTCTCCAACCGCATCGGCGCGGTACAGGAGGTTATCCAGGCGCAGGCGCTCAAACCGACCGGCGTGATACTGGAAGACCGCTTTACGCACGTGCGGGGAAAACTCTAAAAATCCCGGCAGTCGGCGCAGCGGGCGGGCTCTTTCTTCTCGTCCACCTCCTGCTGCGTGAGGGCGAACGCCGCCCGGCAGAGTTCGCAGGCGTGTGTCTCGAACACCGGCGTGCCGTCCTCATAGCGAGTCGGCAGGAGCAGGTCAGCCGGATCGTACCCCAGGAGCACGTTGTCCGGAAACTTGACGACCGCCAGGCGGACGTTGAACTTCTCCCAGGTGCCCACCTGCCCTTTCCGCGAAAGGATCTGATCCGAGGACACGTAGACAGGCTGCCCGTACCGGCGATGACGGAGGTCACGGAGGTTCCGCGCCTCCGGCGTGGCGACCGCGAAGCTGGTCGCCTGTGCGAACGGGCCTTCTTCCGCGCCTAGCATAGCGCTATCTATACCACAACCGGCCGCCCTTCGCGAGCCGCACGGTAGCAGGCTTCCGCCATCGCGACCGCGCGCAGTCCGTCCTCTCCGGAAACGGGAGCCGGGGTTCCGGAGGTGAGGCTCCGGGCGAACGCCTCCAGGACAATGACGACGGTGGGGCGGTCCGGGACAGACTCGGCCGCCACAATCGTCCTTCCCACAGTCCGGGTCAGCAGGCTCCGATCCACATCCGCGATCAACTGCCCGGCCTGCCCGACCGCCTCCGCACGGCAGACACGTCCCCCTGCCACTCTCGACACCTCCACATAGCAGGGAAGCCCGGAGGCCAGGCGGAACCGCACCTGAGCAAGATCTTCAACCCGGGTGGTGTGCCGGTAAAGTATCTCTCCCGCGGCTTCCACCGCTTCTTCCCCCGTCAGGTAGCGAATGAGGTCCAACAGATGGATGCCGATCTCCAGCAGGACGCCCCCGCCCGCCTGCGCCGGATCGTCCAGCCAGTGATGCGGGGGCCGTTCCGCCCGCATCGCCAGGCAGAGATACTCGAGCGGACCGATCAGCGGAAGAGTCGCCCGGAGCCGCTCCAGAACCGGTGTGAAGCGGAGCGTCTGGGCCGTCATCAGCGCCACCCCGGCGGTGCGGGCCGCGCCGACCATCTTGCGACCCTCGGCCACCGTCAACGCCAGCGGCTTTTCGATCAGCATCGGCTTGCCCGCTTGGGCGGCCGCGAGACAGATCTCCCGGTTCAGGCCCGGCGGCGTCACGGCCACGACCGCCTCCACCTCAGTCCGCGTCACGAGCTCCCGCCAGTCCCCAAAGAACGGCACGCCATGCCGCTCGGCAAAGGCTCGCCCCGCAGCCTCATCCCGCCGTGAGACCGCCGCAAGGTGACAGCCGGAAACGCCCTCCAAGAGGTGCTTCACATACCGGCTGCCGTGGCGGCCCATGCCGATCACACCCAGCCCGACGCTACCGGGAACCCTGCTCACGCGCGTCTCACCCCATCATCTCCAACGCCCTTCATCACTTCGGCCCGCGCTTGACAAGCCTTCTCCTCCATTGCTACACCTACCCCAAGAGGGGGACCGACATTTATGGAGAAGCTGACCGTCTATCAAAAACCGAGTTGCTCGACATGCCGCCAAACCCTGGCGCTCCTCCGTGAAGCCAAGGCGAAGTTCGTCACCATCGACTATTTCGCGACGCCGCTGTCCACGGCGACGCTCCGCCGGCTGATCCAGAAACTGGGCATCCCCCCCCGTCAGCTGCTCCGCACAAAAGAGGACACGTACAAGAAACTGCAATTGGACGAGAAAGCGCTGAGCGACGAGGACTTGATCAAGCTCATGGTGATCCATCCCGAACTGATTCAGCGCCCGATTATCGAGAAGGGCGACCAGGCCATCCTGGGGCGCCCTCCGGAAAACGTCACCGCCCTTCTCTGACTCCGTTACTTCATTTCTCATGAAAAAAGAAGGGCCGCCCGGCATCCCAGGCGGCCCTTCTCAAAATCACTTCGACCGTATCTGGTTACTTCGATTTCCCCATCACCGAGTCCTTGCAGGCTTTCGCCACCCGGAACTTTACCACCCGCTTTGCCGGGATCTTGAGCGCCTCGCCGGTCTGCGGATTGCGGCCTATCCGGGCCTTCCGGTTCACCAACACGAGCTTGCCAATGCCCGGCATCGTGAAGGTGTTCTTGGCCTCTCTGTGGGCAAGGGCGGCCAAGTGATCAAGAAACTCACCCGCCGCCTTCTTCGTGATCCCGACCTTGCCGGCCAGATGCTCCGTAACCTGAGACTTCGTCATCGCTTTCGCCATACCAGACTCCTTTCACCCTGCTGAACCGCTGTGCGGTTCGTTCATCCGTTAAACTTCGCCCCGATCCCAACGGGATCTTCCTGGGTTAACGCGTGATCCGCTCATAACAAGGAACTCACAACTACGCCTGATACCGGACCCGATCGGGCTGAATCCGGCAGAGATTTGACGCCATGCCCACTATGGACAGCCCGAAGATGAACCACTTGGACGGATCAAAATTGTACCAGCGCGGCCCGTTCCGGTAGTCCCGCTGATGCGCGTGGTGGTAATTGTGGTAGCCCTCGCCGAATGTCAGCAGCGAGATAAACCAATTGTCCCGGCTCGAATCGGCTCCTGTGTGCGGCTGATCGCCCCAGATATGACAGATCGAATTGATGCAGAAGGTCGAGTTGAGGACCAGGAACGTGCGCGCCACGCCCGCCAACAGAAAGCACCCGATGCCGCTCATCCACCCGTTATAGAGATACCCGGCGAGAAAGGGGACCGCCAGGCCGGACAGGACAATGGGCACATAGTAGCGATACTGCCACATTACGAGGGGATCCTTACGGAACTGGCATTCGTATTTTTCGTTCAGCTCGGGCCGGCTCTTATAGAAGATCCACAGCAGATGGCTATACCAGAACCCTCGTTTGGCGTTATACGGGTCCTCGTCCGTATCGCAGCGCGCATGGTGTCGGACATGGTCGGCGCACCACTTGTACGCGGAATTTTCCAGTGCCCAGCCCCCCGCAATCAGCAGGGCGACCTTGACCCACGGCCGGCATTCAAAGCTTCGATGGGAAAGCAGGCGGTGATAGCCGACGGTAATGCCCATGCCTGAAACATAATAGAGAATGACCAGCACTGCCCAGTCCAGCCAGGTATACCCGACGAAGTAGCCGAACGCGGGCACGGCGACCAGCGCGACGACCATGACCAGCGCGAATAAGGTCAGCGACAGGTAATCAATCGACCGGGGCTGCGTCTTGGCGTCAATCACATGCTCCACTCTTAATCCCTCACGCGCCAGTTAGGATGAAATGCCGTACGGCTGAGTCTGTTTGATTGGTGTTGGCGATCTGTAGGGCCCATCATCAACTGGGGGCACCTTCTTCTGAGGCCCTCTGGAGGCGGCCAAACGCGGCTGACTCTACAGAAAGACGCGGCAGAAAGCAAGAGGAAAGATTGGTCAAAATGGGACGACCGAGACTCATGCAAGCCGCATGCTATAATTGCCCCCATGCCTCGCCTCGCGCTTCTGACGCTCATCGCACTGACGATTTTCCAGCTTCCGGCCCTCGCCGAGGGCCGACCGACACACCCGACAAGGTCAACCCCGACCTCCTCGCCGCCGTGACCCGCTACACCCTGGCCCTGCTGTGGATTCTCTCCAATGAATCCTTTTGATGGAGACTATCCGTAACCAAAGAGTTAGAGGGTGTGCCTGGTAAGGCGGAGCTTGGTGACAAAGCCGTTGATTCTGAATGGAGCCGGCGAGTGGGATTGAACCACCGACCTGCTGATTACGAATCAGCTGCTCTACCACTGAGCTACGCCGGCCTGAGGCACGACTCTAACAGGGCCACCCACTGATTTCAACCCCGTCGTTTGGCCTTGCTGACAGGATACGTTCCGATCGGACTGTCCATCTCCACCTCGGGTGTCACTGCCGGCATCTGCTCCTTTTTGAGTTCCGCTGCGCCCTTGGGAACCTGCTCCCGGAGATACGCGGCGATCTCTCCCATCTCCACCCAGCCGTTGCCGTTGACGTCGGCCTGCCCACGGACGGCCTTGAGGAAATGGTACGTGAACAACCCATGCTGCCCCGCATCAAGCGAGAGGCTGGGCCCGTTCAACGAGGACGATCCGATGATGATGGTGCGACTTTTCACGGCAGGCCGGCCGGCGCTCCACGGGATGGACCGCGGGCTCGTCCCCGCCCTGTCCACAGGGAACGAGAGGTCGGCAAAGACCAGGTTCAGGCGGGAGGGCAGGCGGGCCAGCACCTCTTGCAGCCGCCTGAGGGAATAGCCGCGGCGGGTCAGGTCCTGGCGGCCCTCATACGGCACGAGGATCATGTCGCCGCTCTCCGGATTGAGGACGGCGTTGCCGACCAGATAGACGAAGACGGTACCCGACGATGTCGCCAGCCTGGGGAGCCAGTCTTCAAACGTCTCCTGAAGATCGACCAGCAGGGCCCGCTCGTCCGTCAAGACCCGCACGTTCTCCGGGGGATACCCCGACAGCGCCGTCAGATGCCTGGCCACCACCTCGGCATCGCGCTTGGCATACTTCAGCTTGGGGACGCCTTCTTCCCGATATCCTCCGATCCCCACCACGACCGCGTACGAGGTGCGGCGATCAAACCCCTGGACCCGCGGCGGAATCTGGTCCACGTCGATGGACAGGACTTCGACCGTCTCGACCGACCCCTCCTTCGGCTTGACCGACGCGACGAACCGTTTCCGGGTCGGCGGCCCGAATCCGCCGGCCTCGGTGATCTGGACCATCAGCTCCGCCTGTTGCTCGGCGAGCGACGCGGACAGGGTCGTGGTAATCGCCACCTGCTTCTTCTCGCCCGGCTGGATATCGCCCAGCAACGTGGGATTGACGAATTCCTTTACCAGGGCCGGCGTGCCCGACAACAGGACCGCCACGCCTCGGGCCACGCCCGGCCCGCTGTTGGCCACTTCCACACGGATCACGACTTTCTCCCCGACGTCCAGAACCTGGTTGCGGTTCTCATCTTCGAGTGCTGCACGGAAGCTCATCGTGGGGGGATCGCCGCTCCCCGCCTGCGGAACGGGTGGTGCGCCTCCGCCAGGCCTTCCGCCGGCTACCATTTCCTTACGGGTCTGCAGCCTGATCGCCCAGTCCCTGATTTTGACCCCTTGCGTCAACTCCTCGACTGTCCGGTCCGAGAGCTTCTCCATCGCCTCCGTCACCGGCAACATCAGCCCCCGCACCGTACACTCCGTCCCATCGGTGTTCACAGTCCACTTCCCTTCGCCCTTGATCGCGTCATTGAACAGCGACTTGCCCTCGGCATCGGTCATCGTGATCCGCAACCGGATCAGCGCCTTCATTGGATATTCCCCGATCTCCCGGCGCGGGATGTTCAGATTGATCTCGCTGGTTTCGAGCGCGGCGCTCAAGACGGCATCGGCGGGATCCTTGGGGCCGCCCACAAAGGTCTTTTCAAAAATACCCGCCGCGTCGGCCTTCACCTGCTCGGCCAGACGCTCTCCCAATGGAATGCCCTGGGGCGCGCCGCACGAATCTTTGTAGAAGAGCTGGGCCTGCTTGAGCGCGTCGGGAATGTCGAGGCGGACCGTCAGCGGGATGCTGGGCGTTCTGGACTCGTCGGCTTTGAATTCAAGCCGGGGGAACACGAGCTTCTGCCCGCACCCGAAGACGGCCGACACTGCCAGTAGGACGAGAATGCCCGTTAGAGGCCGAAGGGCCGGAAAACGAAAAGGCATGAACACTGGTCTCCTGAACTCGATGGCAGGCACCCGCTAAGTGGTTTCACCATTAGCTTTATACAAGAAACGGCGGGTATTCGCAATGGCAGACTCGGTCCAGGCCATGCCCTTGACTCCCCCGGCCTGATTCGGTACCGTCGGCGCATGGCCGCTCCCGGAGGTCCACCACGCTTCTGGTCAGCCCTGGCCGACCTCATCCGACTGCGCAATCAAACGGGCTCCTTCCTGCTGCTGTTTCCCACGCTGTGGGCGCTGGTGCTGGCCGGCGAAGGGCATCCGCCTCTCCCACTCGTCGCGATTTTTACCACGGGTGTCTTCGTCATGCGGAGCGCGGGCGTCGCCATCAACGACTGGTGGGACCGCGATCTGGACCGCCTGGTCCGGCGGACCCACGAGCGCCCGCTCGCATCGGGCCGGCTGCATCCACGCGCGGCAGTCGGTGTCTTCGTCGCGCTGATCGGCGTCGCGGCCTCGCTGGTCTCCCGGCTCAATCCGCTGACGATTGCGCTGGCGCCTATCGCCCTGCTCCTGGCCCTGCTCTACCCGCTAGCGAAGCGGGTCATGCCCCTCCCGCAGGCTGTCCTCGGCATCGCGTTCGGCTGGGGCGCCGTCATGGCCTGGGCGGCGGTGCGAAACGAGGTCGGCTGGCCGGCGCTCGGCCTCTTCGCGGCAACCGTCTGCTGGGCCATCGGGTACGACACGATTTACGCCCTGCAGGATCTCGAAGACGACCGACGGATCGGCGTGCGCTCCTCCGCTCTCTTCTTCGGGAATCGGTGCTGGATCGCCGTGGGCGGCGCGCTGCTCGCCATGGCGGCGATCCTGGCGCTCGTCGGCGCGGCCACACACCTGGCGCCTTCGTTCTATCTCTCGCTGGTACTGGCGATGGGATTCTTTGTCGCCCAGGCACGGCAGGTCAGGCGCGGGGTATCCCAGGCTCACGCCTTCGCCTTGTTCAAACAGCACGTCGGGATCGGCGCGCTGATCCTTGCGGGGCTCTGGAGCGGGGTCTTGTTCAGGTAAGCGCAGATCAGGACGAGGCCGGCAGCGGCTTGTCCGGCGGCGGCGCGTTCAAGGTCTTCAGGTAGAACATGAGGGCTTTGGCGTCGTCATCGCTCACGCCGAGATTCGGCATCTTGGTGTGCGGTTTCATGATCTGTGGGTATTTGATCCAGCGATAGACCCAGTGGGTGTTCAGGCGAAATCCCGCCCGGTCCAGAGGCGGACCGACCTCGCCGCCGGTGTCTCCCACCTTGTGGCAGGCGTTGCAGCCGAACTTGTTGAAATAGAGCTGCTTGCCGCGCGCCGCCTGCTTGGCCTCTTCGGCCGGCGTCGCCGTCACCATCGGCTTGGCAATCGGCGAGCCTTTGGGCCGCTCTTTTTTCAGCGCGGCGAAGTCCTTCTTCTCCAGCTTCGTTCCGTGGAGCGTCCGCACAAAGGCCACCAGCGACCAGACTTCATCTTCCGACAGCGTATATTTAAACGTCGGCATGGTCGGAACCGAAAACTCGTCATCGCCGATCTTGTCGCCGGTATTGGGGGTCGTGTCCTTCATGTCGCGGGAAATGGCCTCGAAAATCTCCTGGTCCTTGAGCGTGCTCATCTCGTCCTTGTTGGACAAGTCCTTGGGCTTGGGGTCGGGCATGAGCTTCCAGTTGAACCCCTGGTTGGGCTTCCCGCTCTCCCCGTGGCAATGGGAGCAATAATAGGAGTAAAGGTCCGCGCCCTTTTTCACGTGTTCGTCCTGGAACAACCCGCAGCCGGCGAGTCCGACCAACGCCGACACCGCCGCGACGGCGACCACTCCTGTGATGTACTGACCCTTCATGCCGGCTGCCCCTTCTTCACCTTTCGGATAATGACGAACTCCACGCCCGCCGCCAGGACCACCGCGATGAGGCCGTACAGGTAAATCGAATAGTCAGGCGGCGGCTCTGCATTGATGTACCACCAGGAGGACACGGCCTTTTGCGAGCCGGATTCCTTCAGATCGCCGCTCTCCAGCTTCTTGCCGTCCCAGACCGCGAAGGCGACGTTCGGGAACGTTCCCGGCTGAATCTGGACGTCCTCCTTGTCGGTCGTGGCCAACGCGCGGGTGAACACCACGCGCCAGACGCCGCGCACTTCCTGCTCGGCTACTTTCGTTTCTTCGTCGACAATAGGATTCCCGGTTTTGGGGTCCTTCACCAACTCCCCCTTGGGGTCTTTCCGAAGGCTCAGCTTCCGTTCCTTGAATGTGATTTTGGTCTTTTCATCCTTCCAGACGGCCTTGGCCTGCACGTCCTGCTGGGCCTGTTTTTTGAGCGTCCCGAAGCCCATCGCGGACATGTCCGCGGCGGCGGGCGTATCGTTGCGCCAGTACCAGATGTTGACCGGCCCCCCTTCCACCTGCCCCATGGGCTGACCATGGGCAAAGTGAGCCTTCTTGTCGCCGATCATGAATTCCAGCGCGGCGGCGTCGGCGGGATCCTGAGTCGGATCGGCGTACTCCACCATAAAGGCGATCTGCTTGTTGTTGTGGACGCCCCGCACCTTGACGGACCTGACCGTCACCGATCCAATGCGCTTCTGCCAATGGACCTGCGGGGACATCGGAAACTCGGTCGCCGCAATGGTGTTCCAGATTGGCGCGGCCGGATCCGTCGGCACCTCACCCTGGATCAGCTTGGCGCGGACAACGACGGTCTCTTGACCGTAGGCGAGAGGCGCTAGGCCAGGGGCCATAGGCAAGACTGAAAAGAAAAAGATAAGAATCAAACCCATCACCCCTTGCCTCTTGCCTCTTGTCTGGCGCATCACTTACTCCCACGTCCGAGGCTTCTGCCCGGCCCCCGCGTACTCCGCCATGATGATCTTCCAAATCTGATCGTCGGACAACTCCACCTCCCAGCGTGGCATGGCCGATTTCCAGGGGTGGCCTTCGACCGACAGCCCCACCCCGCCCTTCTTGATGCGCCAGAACAGATAGGACTCCTGGAGCATGGCGATGGTGCCGGGATCGGCGAAGTTGGCCGGCGGCGGGTTGAACCCGTCGGAAGCAGGCCCATTGCCGTTGAATTTTGGACCGTGACAAGGCAGGCAGTAGGCGGCGTAGAGCCCCGTCCCCATCATCACGTTCTCCGGCGTGTTCGGCAGGGGATTGGACAGCCCCACGAACTCTCCGGGAGGCGCCGGATGGATGGTCCGGCTCTCGGCAGGCGGCTGCGTGTTGGGCGCGAGGCCGCTGTACGTCTGCCAGCCGACCAGGAGCGGGAACAGCACGAGAACAGCCAAGCGGGCGGATTTGACCGCGCCGCCGATCCCCTCGCCGCTCAGGAACCGGAAGATGGGCCCCAGAAGCGCCTCCGTGGATTCGCCGCTCAGCGTGCCATACACGGTAATGCCGATGGTGGTCAAAAACAAATAGAGATAGATAAGACTCATCGGCAGAGGCGCGGTGAACAGCGGAAGCACAAACTTCAGGGCGACGAACACCGCCACCAGCAAAATCCCCCCCTTGATCGCCAGTGAGGGCCCTCTCATAATTCTTTCCTCCCCCCCGGGCTTGCCGAACCGGGCGTCGCAAGCTCGGACAGATTGATGGTCACTTCTTCGCCTGACATGCTCTGCAGGAAGGCGATGACGGCAAGTATCTCGTTGTTGTTTAGACCAATCGGCTTCTTGTTGATGTGAGGCATCTTGGCCGGAAAGAATTTGGCCCGGCCCACGTGCTCATAATCCATATAGACATACGCCTGCGGCTGAGTCAGGCTCTCGTAGATGAATTCCCGCGTCAACTTGGCGCCGACGCCCTTCAGATCGGGACACCGGCCTTCGCTGCTGCCGATCGTGTGGCACAGGGCGCACTGACCCTTGCTGAAGAAAATCTTCTGCCCGATGGCAGCCAGTTCCTTCTTCTCCTTAATGGACGCCACATCGATCTTTTCCACGGCAGGGGGCATGGAGGCCATCTGCGGCACGCTCAAGGCCACGAGGGAGAACGCGCCGAGGACCATCGCCACAAAAGCCATTACGCGCACAAAACGCGCCTTCACAAAGAGGAGGATGGCGCCTCCCACACCCATCACGCTTAGCCCGATCGTTTGCAGCAGTTGGACTTCAGTCATAGGAACGTCGCTCCTTCGGTCCTATTGGTGGCCGGCCGCCGGCGCAGAAGCAGTCCCCACGGCCGGTGACGCGGCATCCTTGGCTTTCGTGTGCGCGGTATCGGTCGTACCGCCCTTCTTCTCGCCGCCCATGGAGGCGACCCAGAAAATAAATGCGACCAGCAGGCAGAACAGGAACGTGTTCCCCGCCATAAGGGCGGCGGCGTAGCCGAGCGCCGGCGAATAGGCGTACTGCGAGGTGTCCTGCATGACGCCATAGACGTGCCAATGGACCCGCGAGGACGACCGGGCGTAGCCCATCAGAGTCATGAGCAGGATGACCATGACGGCGTTCAACACCAGGACATAACCCGCCCGTCCGGGCATGACGCCCCAGACCATCTCGGTCGTCGTCTTGGCGCTCTTCATCAACAGCCCGGTCAAGGGGGTCACAGTCAGCAGCACGAACAGGACGACCAGCACCTGGGTCGTGGAGAAATAATTGATGCGCGTGATGGCCGGCACAAAATAGCCCCACACGCCGAGCACAACGACGACGACCGCGGCAATACCCAGGAGCACGCCCTGGCCCGCTTTGGCCACCTTGGCCCACCGAGCGGTTTCCTCCTTGCCCGCCCTCCAATACATGATAAAGCTCATGAAGGTCACCAGAATCATCAGGTTGGCCACCGTCATCTTCGCGGACATCACACCGAAGACGCCCAGCAGAGGATGGTGGGTGCCGCCCATCTTCCGCGCCTCTTCCAGGCTCGCGACCAGGGAGTGCGGCGTCATCCAGACCCCCAGACAGACGAGCAGGATGACCAGCATCGTCAGAATCGGCCGTCGATACCTGGCTTCGGACCCGGGAATCCGGTGCATGATCCCCAGCCAGAAGTAATAGTTCGAGCCGACGAAAAGAATCCCGATCAGCATGGCCTGCAGGATGAACAACCAGGAGAGAAAGCCGCCCATGAGGGTGATACCCATCTGCTGGTTGTACTGATAGATCTCCCGCATCAGCCAATAGCCGGCGAACGGCAGCGGCAGCAGGCCGAACACGCCGATGAAGTTGCCGACGTACCCC
>Ga0163199_1000467_pt1 | contig 25640 bp, 22 predicted proteins | sample PL_2010_150m_FD_113537 | JGI IMG/M metagenome (GOLD analysis project Ga0163199, IMG submission 113537) | Freshwater microbial communities from Powell Lake, British Columbia, Canada to study Microbial Dark Matter (Phase II) - PL_2010_150m | ecosystem: Environmental > Aquatic > Freshwater > Lake ...
ACTTGATTCGTGCCATCGCCCATTTCACCGGAATAGGGTTGGCCTCCACAAACAGATGCTTATGCAAGGGCAGCAACTTGAATTGAATTTCCATCGCTCTGGCTCTGTCACCAGCGATGGCAGCGATGCACAACTCGTGCATCAGTCTGGGCGCCAGGTTGGCCGACACGCTGACGTTGCCGTGGCCACCGCACAGCATAAGGGCGACGGCTGTTCCGTCATCACCTGAGTAAATGGCGAAGCCCGCTGGCGCCTCCCGTATAAGCCACTGCGCCCGCTCAATGTTCCCGGTAGCTTCCTTGATGCCAATAATGCCGTCGACGTGAGCAAGACGCAATACCGTGTCGTGGGCCAGATCTGCAACCGACCGACCCGGAACGTTGTAGAGCACCATGGGAAGGTCGACCGCCTCTGCAATCGCCTTGAAGTGCAGATACTGTCCTTCCTGGGTTGGCTTGTTGTAGTAAGGAACAACCTGCAGTTGGCAGTCGGCGCCAACCGCTTTGGCGAAACTGGCCAATTCAATAGCTTCCGCTGTTGAATTGGCGCCGCATCCAGCCATGATCGGGATGCGTCCGGCAGCCTGCTCGACCGCGACACGGATGATTTCGCAGTGCTCCTGCACATTGACAGTGGGCGACTCACCGGTGGTGCCAACGACACCGACGCAATCAGTGCCTTCTGCGATATGCCAATCGATCAGTTTGCGCAGGCAGGAATAGTCCACCTTGCCATCTTCGTGCATGGGGGTGACGAGCGCCACGATGCTGCCGGTGATTTGGCTGAATGAGGATGTCATGTCCAAGTGCTTGTTAACGTCGTAAAGAAGCATTCTAACTAGAGAGTCAGGCGCCTTGGTGACTGCATGCCCGGATTTGGCGAATCCGGTTTCACGGCGGCAATTCGCTGCAAAAAGCGATCCGGTTGATCAAGAAAACCTTCTTCAAAGGCGACGATGCGCAGGCTCGCAAAGACGTGCAGCAATTCCGCCGGCTGCAGTAGAAAATCTGCGCGGCTGGGTTTGCCAACGGTTTCATTTCCAGCGGAGAAGGTTTCATAGATGAGCAGACCGCCTGGGGCCAGACTGGCAGCGATGCGCGGGAAGAGAGGGCGCCACAAATAGTTGGTTACGACGACGACCCCAAATTGCGGCGGGTGCTTGTCATTCTGGAGTGGCCAGGGGCCATTTTCGAGATCGGCCAGAATGACTTGGCCAAACGTTGCGGCCGCCTCCAGTGCCTCGGTGCAGCGATCGATACCAGTGACTGCGTGCCCCTGCTGGGTAAACCATTTCATGTGGCGACCCCTTCCGCAGGCGATGTCCAGGACCGATTGCCCTGGCGCAACCAAATGAGACCAGCGCTGGACCCAGGCAGATGCCGGCACGGAGTCCTGCGAAATGTGCTGTTCAGGTCGATTGCTCATACCTGTCCGGTCTAGAAGCAGCCCCATACCTGATTGGCCAGCGTGACCAGAAAGTCGGGTCGAGCATAAAGTGAAAACACCGCCAGAAGCAGTCCAGCGACCATGAGGTAGAGCAGAATTTCCTTGCCGTGTTTCACGATTTCAGGTCGTTCGAAGTGCCACAGCGCGGACGATAGAGGCTTCCTTGATCGGAAGATTCACAAGCGCTGCCAGCACGCCCAACGCGATGGAGATGTACCAGACCAGATCGTAGCTGCCGGTCCGGTCGTACAGGTAGCCGCCCAGCCAGACCCCCATGAAGGAGCCGATCTGATGGCTGAAAAAGACAAAGCCGCTGAGCATGGAAAGATGCGCGACACCGAAAATCTGCGCCACGGTTGCGTTGGTGGGGGGTACGGTGGAGAGCCACAGCAGCCCCATGACGCTCGAAAACACATAGACGCTCAAAGGCGACAACGGTAGCAAGAGAAACACACTGATGGCGATGGAGCGAGCGAAATAAATGAAGGCCAGGATGTTCTTTTTCTGCAGTTTTTGCCCCAACGCACCTGCTGCATAGGTGCCAAATACATTGAACAATCCGATCAGGGCCAGGGCGTAACTAGCCACTTGCGGTGACAGGCCTTTGTCTCTCAGGTAACTCGGCATATGGACGCCAATGAAGACGACCTGAAAACCACAAACGAAATAACCGGCCATCAGCAACTGGAAACTTGGGTACTTGAAAGCTTCGATCAAGGCTTGAACAATGGATTGCTCACGTCGGCTGGCCAGTCCACCGGCGAAGGCCGGTTCGCGCAGACCCCAAGCCAAGGGAATGGTGATCAAGGTGGCCAGGCCAAGGACGATCAGCGCTTCATGCCAGCCCAGGCTGTCGATCAGGAATCCTTCGGTTGGCACCATCAGGAATTGACCAAACGAGCCGGCTGCTGCTGCTACGCCCATGGCCCAGGAGCGCTTCTCGGCTGAGACGTTGCGGCCAATGACGCCGTAAATGACGGCGTAAGTTGTGCCGGCCTGCGCCATGCCGATGAGAACACCTGCGGTCATTGAAAACAGCAATGGGGTGCTGGCAAAAGCCATGCCGGTGAGTCCGAGTGCATAGAGAATGGCACCTCCAACAATCACGCGGAAGGCACCAAAGCGGTCAGCCAGCATGCCAGCAAATATGCCGGAAAACCCCCAAACCAAGTTTTGCAGGGCAATGGCAAAGGCGAAGGTTTCACGACTCCATCCTTGGCTCTGCGTGACAGGCTGCAGCCACAGACCGAAGCCGTGGCGGATGCCCATGGACAGTGTCACGATGGTGGCGCCGCACAGCAGAACCTGCAGCATGGACAATGGTTTTGGGGATGGGTTGCCGGGCATGCCAAATAGAGCTCAGAGTTGCAAGGGGAATCAGTGCCTTTCGCCACGCAGCGAAAGCATCAGCCGCCGATTCTACGTAGTAGCGGCGACAGGCGTGATCGATGCGCGAAAATGGCGCATCGAGATACTGACATTAAGGCGAACAAACTCATGAAGATCGAAAAGAACTGTGCCGTCACATTGCGCTGCAAAGTATGCGACATCGCGGGCAAGGTGCTGGAACAGAGCAGTGAGCCCCTGGCCTATCTGCATGGCGGCTATGGCAATCTGTTTCCCAAGGTGGAGCAGGCGCTGGAGGGCAAGACCGCAGGGTACCAGACGACACTCGATCTCTCGACGCAGGACGCCTTTGGCGAGCGTGACGAGAGTCTGGCCCAGGTCATCCAGAAGTCGGACTTCCCGCCGGGTGTCAAGGTCGGCGGGCAACTTCAGGCCCAGGGGCCAGACGGGCAAGCCCGCATGTTTACCGTGATGAAGATCAAGGGTCAAACGGTCATGCTTGATGGTAACCATCCGCTGGCCGGCAAGGCCTTGCGCTTTTCACTCACCGTGACAGAAGTTCGCGCTGCCACTGAGGAAGAGATTGCGCATGGTCATGTGCACGGGGCGCATGGCCATCATCATTGACAGCCACGTTTTGGTGCTCCATCACCCCAACCTGGCACGGTGCGACGCAATTTGCAATTGCACTTGCTGAGGTGCTGTCCCACCCGTGACATCCCTCGACTGGAGCGATCCACGCAGAGAAAGCACTTTGAATACATCTGCTTCAATCAAGGGATTGAACTGCTGCAGTACCTCGAGTGGTAAGTCAGACAAATCGATCCGCCGCGAAATCGCCGTCTTCACAGCATGGGCGACGGTCTCATGGGCGTCGCGAAAGGGAAGGCCCTTCTTAACCAGGTAGTCTGCCAGGTCGGTGGCCGTGGCGTAACCCAATGAGGCAGCACGTTCCATGGCCTCGGCGTTGACCAGGATGCCGCCTTCGATCAGTCCGGTCGCCGGGTTGGCTTGACCGCCTATCATTTCGGCAAATATGCGCAGCGTGTCTTTCAGGGTGTCGACCGTGTCGAACAAGGGTTCCTTGTCTTCCTGATTGTCCTTGTTGTACGCCAGCGGCTGACCCTTCATCAGGGTGAGCAGGCCCATCAGATGACCGACCACCCGGCCCGTTTTCCCGCGCGCCAGTTCCGGCACGTCAGGATTTTTCTTCTGCGGCATGATGGAACTGCCCGTCGTGAATCGATCCGCGATTTTGATGAAAGAAAAGCTCTGACTCATCCACAAAACGAGTTCTTCACTCAAACGGCTGATATGTACCATGCACAGAGCGGCGGCTGCGGAAAATTCGATGGCGAAATCACGGTCACTGACTGCATCCAGCGAGTTCTGGCAAATTTGCGCCTGTCCAGTGTCATCAACCATGCCCAGGGTTCTGGCAACGCGTTCGCGGTCCAGCGGGTAGCTGGTGCCGGCCAGTGCTGCGGCCCCCAGGGGTAGCCGGTTGGTGCGACGCCGAACTTCGCTCATGCGTTCGCCGTCGCGGCAGAACATTTCGACGTAAGCCAGCAAATGGTGTCCAAAACTGATCGGTTGCGCCACTTGCAGATGGGTAAATCCTGGCAGGATGACATGGACATTGCTCGCTGCAATGTTGAGGAGTGCTGTTTGCAGATCGCGCAGCAACCCGTCGATCAAATCAATTTCTCCACGCAGCCACAGGCGCACATCGGTGGCGACCTGGTCATTGCGCGAGCGACCTGTGTGCAGGCGCTTGCCGGCATCGCCCGCCAGTTGCGTCAGGCGCGCCTCGATGTTCAGGTGGACGTCCTCCAGGTCGAGTTTCCATTCAAACGTACCAGCTTCGATCTCAGTCGTCACCGTGCTCAAGCCTTGCTCAATGGCATGGCGATCCTGTGGCGAGATGATTTTCTGGGCGCAGAGCATCTCTGCATGAGCCAGGGAGCCCGCAATGTCGGCCTGCCAAAGCCGCTTGTCAAAAAAAACACTCGCGGTATAGCGTTTCACGAGGTCGCTCATGGGTTCAGAAAACAGGGCTGACCAGGCTTGGGACTTGTTGTCGAATTGGTTGTGTGTCATGCGTTTGAAACCTGGTTTAAAAAGCTGGCCTTCGGGGACCCATTGGACGGGTGGCAAGGGATCATCAATAATCGGGTCTGCCAAGCGAGCATACGCCCGAATCCTCAATGAAAGACCTGCAAATTTTATCGACCTTCCAGGAACTCCCGCCAGAGCCAGGCGGACCGGCGCTCGTGCCCGCGTTGTTGTTTGATGCCTGCCACGTTGGTGTGGCGCTGCGCGCCGTGCTGTTTGTGGAACTGGTGGTCGGGGTTGGGGCCATGTTCGGTGCGGCCACTTTTTTCGAGTGGGTGACTCGTTTGTCGGTGCTCACAGGTGCTGCTTTGCCGGCTACCCTGGTCTGGCTTATTGCTGCCTGTGGACTGAAAAACCTGATCTCGCTGATGGGTCCGTTTCCCCAGCATGCAGCGGGCGTGGTGTTGGGCGCATTGGCTGGCCTCTGCGGCTGCGCCATGTTGTACATGGCTGGCTGGCAGGAGCCGGTGCCCTGGCTGGCAAGTGCATTTGCTGGGGCCTTGTTGGCGGCATTGTTGGTGCTGGCGCTGCTGTGGCGCCAACGCAGCAAAGCGCCAGCACAGACCAAGGCGCGTTTGAATGAACTGCAGTCGCGTATTCGACCGCACTTTTTGTTCAATACCTTGAATAGTGCCATCGCCCTGGTGCGCGCCGAGCCGGCCAAAGCCGAGGCGTTGCTGGAAGATTTGAGCGATTTGTTCCGTCACGCGCTGGTCGAGCAGGGCGAATCAGTGACATTGGCGGATGAAATTGCGCTGGCTCAACGCTATCTGGCGATAGAGCATGTGCGCTTTGGCGATCGAATCCAGGTCGAGTGGTCGCTCGCTGCGGCGGCGGCGACGGCCAGATTACCACCCTTGTTGCTGCAGCCGCTGGTGGAAAACGCAGTGAAGCACGGCGTTGAACCCAGCGCAAGCGGCGCCCAGATCAGAATTTCGACAGAGCGCCGTGGTTCCCGCGTCGTCATCAAGGTCATCAATACGGTTCCAGCCGGTCAGGGCGAGTCCGGTAGCGGGGTGGCGTTGGAAAATGTACGAGACCGACTGAGCTTGTTGCATGACGTGCAATGCCAGTTCAGCTGTGTCATGCGAGACGGCATTTTTCAGGTCAGGATTGAGGTGCCGCTGTGATTCCACGAGCCTGCCCATCATGCGCCTGAAAGTGCTACTGGTTGATGATGAGCAACTTGCACGGGCGCGCCTGCGGACCTTGCTGGCAGACTGCCATGAGCCACAAGCCAGTGTTGAGGCGGAGGCAGGCAACGCGACGCAGGCGCTGCAATGGCTGCAGCGCCAGTCCTTTGACCTGGTCTTGCTGGACATTCACATGCCGGGAGCCGACGGGCTGGCACTGGCCCAAGCCCTGCGTGCGCTGCCCAGTCCGCCGGCGCTGGTGTTTGTGACGGCACATGCCCAACACGCCGTACAGGCCTTTGAACTCGAAGCACTGGACTATCTGACCAAGCCCGTGCGCTTGCAGCGTTTACAGATGGCGTTGGAAAAGGCGGCGCGCTTTGTGCAGTCGCGGCGCGACACCGAACCAGTTCCGCCGGAGGAGGTAATGATCATTCAGGAGCGTGGCCGAACAGAGCGTGTGCCGCTGTCCGAAGTGCTGTATCTCAAGGCAGAGTTGAAGTACCTCACGGTGAGAACGCAAACTACCAGTTATCTGCTGGAAGGTTCGTTGAGCGAAATGGAAACCAGATACCCCAACCGCTTTCTGCGCATTCACCGAAACGCCCTGGTCACCAAAGGACGAGTGCGCTCGCTTGAGAGGCAGCACGATACTGCGGACGGTGAGAGTTGGGGGGTTCGACTCTACGGTATTGAGGAGTCGTTGCTGGTGTCACGACGCCAACGCGCGGCAGTGCGCGAGTTGCTGGCTAACCTGTGTTCCTGAGTCCAGCGGCGATGCCGTTGATGGAGATATGGATACCACGCTGGATCCGTGCATCGATCTGTCCCGAGCGGTAACGCCGTACCAGTTCGACTTGAAGATGGTGCAGCGGATCGATGTAAGGAAAGCGGTGCCGAATGGATCGCTGTAGCGCCGCGTTGTGGGTCAGGCGCTGCCTGTCGCCCGTGATGCGGGCGAGCGCATTGGCCGTACTGTGCCATTCGAACTCAATAACTTGGAAGATGCTCCTGCGCAGTCGTGCGTCGGTGACCAACTCCGCGTAGCGGCGGGCCAGTGCCAGATCGCTTTTTGCCATCACCATGTCAATGTTCAACAATAGCGTGTTGAAAAAAGGCCAGTCTTGGTACATTTGTTGCAACAACTGCAGCTGCCTCTTGCTGGAGGCGGCGCTTGATTGATCAAGAAATTGTTCCACCGCGGAGCCAAAGCCGAACCAGCCGGGCAAGGTCAGACGGCACTGACCCCAACTAAAACTCCAGGGAATGGCTCTCAGGTCTTCGATGCTATTGGTTCCCTTGCGTGACGCGGGACGTGAGCCTATGTTGAGTTCGGCAATTTCACGAATCGGGGTTGAGTCGAAAAAATACTGGTTGAAGCCTGGGGTTTCGTACACCAGCTTGCGGTAGGCCGCCATGCTGCTTTCGGACAGTTCAGCGGCGGCATCGAGAAAGGAAGTGCTGGCCGATCTTGTTGCTTGCAACAGCGTCGCCTCAAGCGTTGCCGCGACCAGGGTCTCCAGATTGCGCCGGCCGATTTCCGGGTTGGCGTACTTGGAGCCGATGACCTCGCCCTGCTCGGTCAGGCGTATCTGACCACGGACGGTGCCTGGAGGCTGGGCCAGAATGGCCTGGTAACTGGGTCCGCCGCCGCGACCGACGGTGCCGCCCCGACCATGGAACATGCGCAAGCGAATGGGCTTCTCGACGGCGGCGCTGGCAATCTCGTCGAACAGTTTTACCAGTTCGGTTTCGGCCCGGTAGAGTTCCCAGTTGCTGGTGAAAATGCCACCATCCTTGTTGCTGTCGGAATACCCCAGCATGACGTCCTGCTCGCTGTACTGGTCCGCACGGCCCCGTTGCACCATGGGCAGGATGCCGGGCAGGGCGTAAAACTCGCGCATGATGGGCGCTGCGTTGCGCAAGTCATCGATGGTCTCGAACAGGGGGACCACAATCAGGTCGCAACGCGCACCGGCATCAAGCGTTCCATGCAACAGGCCTACCTCCTTTTGCAGCAGCAGGACTTCAAGTAGATCGCTGACTGATTCTGTGTGGCTGATGATGTAGTGGCGTATGGCTTCGCAACCGAAGCGTTGACGCAAGACTTTGGCGGCTTCGAAGATGGCGAGTTCACTTTGGGCGCGCTGCGAATAAGTTGCCCCGCCCACGCGCAGTGGGCGCGCGTCGTTCAGTAAGCTGAGCAGCAATCGGCGCCTGGCGGCCTCGTCGAGTTCTGCATAGGCCAACTCCAGGCGTGCCACTGCAAGCAATTCGGCGACCACCGCCTCGTGCTGGTCTGAACTCTGGCGCAAATCCACCGTGGCCAGATGAAAGCCAAAAACATCAAGGGTCCGAATCAAGGGTTGCAGACGCTGCGTGACCAGCGCACCGCCATGATTTGCCAGCAGTGAGGATTCGATCGTGCGCAAGTCGGCCAGCAGCGCCTGCGCGTGGGGGTAGGGATTCTGTGGCGCGACGGCATGGCGCGCTGCCTCGCCGCCTGTCAACTCTTTCAGACTGGCAGCAAGTCGGGCATAGATTCCAATCAGGGCTCGTCGGTAAGGCTCATCCTGCCGGTGCTGGCTGTTGTCCGGGGACTGATCGGCAAGGGACAGCATTTGCGGCTGACAGTTCACCAGCAGCGAGGAAAGGGACAGTTCGCCGCCCAGCAAGTGAACTTCTGTCAGATAGTGGCGCAGCGCCACTTCAGCCTGGCGGCGCAGCGCGTTCTTCAGCGTTTCCTCAGTCACGTTGGGGTTGCCGTCACGGTCGCCGCCGATCCACTGTCCCATGCGCAGGAAACTGTGTAGCGGGTAATGTCCGAGTTCACGCTCCAGGCTGGCATAGACCTTCGGAATTTCCCGCAGAAATGTCAATTCGTAATAGCTCAGCGCATTTTCGACTTCGTCGGCGACAGTAAGTTTCGAGTAGCGCAGGAGACGGGTCTGCCACAACTGCGAAATGCGGCAGCGCATCTGCTGCTCGTTGCCGGCCAGTTCTCGTGGTGTCAACGTGTCTTTGCCTTGATGAGACCAGGCAGCCCGGATCTTGATGTCGTCACGGACGCTGAGCAAAGCGGCTACATCACGCTCGGCGTCCAGAATGCTCTTTCGTTGCACCTCGGTCGGATGAGCGGTCAGCACGGGCGAGACAAAACTCGTCCCCAGCGTGGCTGCTATCTGTGCCGAACTGATTCCCGCTTGGTGACAACGCAGCAAGGCGGCCTCCAGGCTGCCGGCTTGCATCTGACCCGCGCGCTCGTGGATAGCGCGACGACGGATGTGGTGGCGATCTTCTGCCAGATTGACCAGGTGGCTGAAGTAGCTGAAGGCACGAATCACGCTCACGGTTTGATCGCTGCTCAAACCTTTGAGCAGTTTCTTCAGCGCCTTGTCGGCGCCGGCATCGGCGTCACGCCGGAAAGCGACGGACAATTGGCGGATCCGTTCGATAAGTTCGAAGGCGGCGGGCCCTTCCTGCTCACGAATGACATCGCCAAGGATTCGACCCAGCAGCCGGATATCTTCCAGCAGCGGACGTTCATTGACCTTGCTGGCTCCGGGCGATGCGGATTTTGGCTTCTTGATCATGGCATTGGCCGAGCTGAGGCGAAAGAGTCATTCATCAGCCATGCTAGCATCCTGCGTCCGCTTTGGATTACAGGCAAGTTACAACCAAGAAGCACAGCTTATGAGCAGTTTGACGATAGCAACACGAGAGAGCCGTCTGGCACTTTGGCAGGCGCAGCACGTGAAGTCCTTGCTGGAGCGGCACGGGCACCAGGTCAGCCTGCTGGGCATGACAACACTGGGGGACCAAATACTGGACCGGGCCCTGAGCAAGGTTGGTGGAAAGGGGCTGTTTGTCAAGGAACTGGAGGTCGCTCTGGCGGACGGGCGTGCTGATCTGGCGGTCCATTCCTTGAAAGACGTTCCGATGGAACTGCCCGCGGGATTCAGCCTGGCTTGCGTGATGGAGCGGGAAGACCCGCGCGATGCGTTTGTGTCCAATCGCTATGCCGATCTGGCCAGTTTGCCGCACGGTGCCTTGGTTGGCAGCTCGAGTCTGCGGCGCGTGGCGCTGCTGCGTGCAGCACGTTCAGACCTCAGAATCGAGCCTTTGCGTGGCAACCTTGATACGCGACTGCGCAAGCTCGATGACGGGCTTTATGACGCGATTGTGCTGGCCGCAGCGGGCCTGAAAAGGTTGGGCTTGCAGGAAAGAATTCGAACCACTTTTGAACCCGCCGTGATGCTGCCTGCCGCCGGGCAGGGAGCGCTCGGGATCGAGGTACTGAGTGCACGGCAGGATGTGATCAACGCACTGGCAGCGCTGGCGCACCACAACACCTGGCTTGCGGTCTCGGCCGAGCGGGCGGTAAGCCGGGCTATGGGCGGTAGTTGCTCGATGCCGCTGGCTGCGTTTGCCACATTGGACGGCGCAACCTTGACCATGGATGCGGCCTGGGGTGATCCCGAAGGTGTGCTCGACTTGGTCAGTGTGCGAGCCAGTGCGGCGGTAACGGACCTGGCCAGCGCAGCGGCGTTGGGAACGCAGCTTGCTGCGGATTTGCGCTCTCTCGTTCTGGCTAGAGGTGGGTCCCTTATGCTGGCGCCCGATCACGACTGAAATGCGCGTTATCGTTACCCGTCCTGAGCGTGAAGCGCAGCGCTGGGTGATCGATCTGTCGGCGCAGGGTTTTCAGGCCTTGGCATTGCCGCTGATCCGGATTGGCCCGGTTCACAATCAGACAGAACTGACCAAGGTGCGCCGACAACTGGCCCAATACGCCGGGGTCATGTTCGTCAGCGCGAATGCAGTAGATTATTTTTTTGCTTCCGATGCGTCATTGGCTGATGGCTTGCATACGACTGGCCATGGCAAGACCAGGGCGTGGGCCACTGGCCCCGGCACCGCCAAAGCGCTGCTGCGAGCTGGCGTTGCGCCCGAACGACTGGACATGCCACCGAGCGACGCTGCTCAATTCGATTCTGAAGCGCTATGGCAGGTCGTAGGTCCACAGCTTCGCGCGGCTGACCGTGTGTTGATTGTGCGCGGCGCCGACGAACTCGATGACGCGGAGTTGACTGCTGGCAGCGGTCGGGACTGGTTCGCCGGGAAAGTCGCGGCCACGGGGGCGCAGGTGGAACTGGTTGCTGCGTACCAGCGTCAGGCCCCCGATTTCAGTACGGATGAGCGTGCGCTGGCGTGTCGGGCGGCACGTGACGGATCCGTTTGGTTGTTCAGCAGCGCCCAGGCGGTGCGCAACCTTCAAGCTGCTTTGCCCCAACAAAGCTGGGTTCAGGGGCGTGCTCTGGCAACGCATGCGCGCATTGCTGCTGCCGCGAGAAGCGCCGGGTTTGGTGTTGTTTTGGAGTCGCGGCCGACGCTGACTGACGTGTTGGCAGCGCTAAAATCAAGCGATGAACTCCGACGCCAAGGCCCCAGCCGATGACTTGACTGCAGTGGTTGCGGTCGTCGATGAACCGTTGGCTGCGGCGAAGTCAACCAGCACATCGCGCTGGTTCATCATCAGTCTGGCCATGCTGTCCATGATGGGGTTACTGTCCAGTGCCTTCCTGTGGCAGAAGTTGTCGTCGATGCAGGAGCAACTGGCACGTCAAAGCGCCGATGCAGGTCTGCAATCAACGGAAGCCCGGGCTATTGCCCGACAGGCCCACGAGCTGGCGCGCGAGGCCGCCGCGCGCGTGGCAGTGTTTGATGCCAGGCTAAGCGAAGTTTCATTGCAACGCACGCAGCTCGAAGAACTGATGCAGAGTTTGTCGCGTTCACGCGATGAAAATATGGTGGTTGACATCGAATCGGCCATTCGCCTGGCGCAGCAACAGGCCCAATTGACCGGCAGCGTCGAGCCCCTGCTGGCGGCACTCAAAAGCGCCGATCAACGAGTCGCGCGCGCCGCACAACCGCGTCTGACACCCCTGCAACGGGCGATCGCGCGCGATATTGACAGGATCAAATCCGTTGCGATCAGCGATACACCTGGCCTGTTGGTGAAGCTCGACGAATTGGTGCATCTCACCGATGAACTGACGCTTGCCAATGCGGTGCCAGCAACGCGTGCGGCAAGCACCGGCAAGCGCGAACCTTCTGATGCGGCCTCAACCCTGTGGCTGCGCAGCTTGCAGATACTGCGTGATCAGGCCAGTTCGCTGCTACGCGTCAGCCGGATCGAGCAACCGGAGGCAGCTCTATTGTCCCCTGAGCAATCCTTTTTCCTGCGCGAAAACTTCAAGCTGAAATTGCTCAATGCCAGACTTGGTTTACTGGCCCGTCAACTCGACTCGGCGCGCGCCGATTTGGCAGCCGCCACGGTTTCACTGAATCGCTATTTTGATCCAGCTTCGCGCAAGACGCAGCTGGTGGCCTCCACGCTGCAGCAGGTTCAATCCCAGATGAAAACACTGCAGATTCCGCGCGTCGATGAGACACTGGCGGCGCTCGCAACGGCTGCTGCTGGACGCTAGCCATGCGCTCGGCATTGTGGTTTCTGGGATTGTTTGGTGGTGCTGTTGCCGTTGCACTTTTTGCTGGAAACAACCAGGGCACGATCACGCTGTTCTGGCCACCTTACCGCATCGATCTGTCGCTCAACCTCGTGCTGCTGGTGACGGCCTTGTTGTTTATTGCAATGCATCTGGCATTGCGTGCCCTGGCAGCGCTTTTTGCGATGCCGGGCCTGGCACGGCGCTGGCGCATCCAGCACCAGGAGCGCACGATTGCGCAAGCCTTGCTTGACGCGATATCGCATTTGATTGCGGGACGCTTCGTTCGGGCAAGAAAAGCTGCCGAAATTGTTCTTGCACGTGACCGTGCCATGACCGCGAGCGGCGAACCACTGGCTTACTCTGCTCGCCTGCGTACCCTGTCACACCTGCTGGCGGCCGAAAGCGCGCAGGTGCTGCAGGACAAAGCGGCTCGCGAAGAACATTTTCGTTCCGCCCTGGAGCAGAGTTCAAGCCGCGAGGCGCAGGAAATGCGCGACGGCATCCAGTTGCGTGCCGCGCGCTGGGCGCTGGAGGACAGAGACGCGCCGGGAGCTCTTGCCTGGATCGACGATCTGTCGCAGGGGGCCTCACGGCGCACCATTGCCTTGCGCTTGCGTTTGAAGGCGGAGCGCCTGGCACGCCAACCGAAGCTGGCCCTGGAAACTGCGCGCTTGCTGGCCAAGCATCGTGCTTTTTCGGAGGCGGCAGCACTCGGTTTGCTGCGCGCGTTGGCGCTCGAACTCGTTGCGACGGCGCACGATCCGGAACAGCTATTGGCGGTCTGGCAGCAGCTTGACAATGCAGAAAGAGCAACACCCGAGGTGGCGCTGGAGGCCTGCCGGCGTCTGCTGCAGATGGGTGGCGATGTGGACACCGCTCTGGCCTGGTTGTTGCCGGTGTGGGAACGAATGGTGGATGGCGTGGGCACACTGACGGAAGTTCAGCGCATTGGGCTTGTGCTGGGTCTGGAGAATGGCTTTGCCGCCGCATCAGGCACGCCTCAGGCGCTTTGGCTTAGCCGGATCGAGCAGGCACAAATGGCCAATCCAGGGGATCCGATTTTGCAGTACCTGGCAGGAGTCACCTGTTTGCGTCTGCAGTTGTGGGGCAAAGCGCAACAGTTGCTAAAGCAATCGCTGCCGCGGTTGCATAACCCAGGACTGGAGCGAAGCGCATGGGCAGCGTTGGCTGAACTCGCAGAGCAACGAAGTGACACGGCTGAGGCGGCGCAGGCGTGGAAGATGGCCGCAAAATCCGGAATGCCGTAGTCGACCGAGGGTCGCACGATGCATTGAAAAGGGCGCACAAGGCGCCCTTTTTTTCTGCTACCAGCTACGGCGCCTATTGGGGTGCTTCAAATGGCAACTCCATCGTGCGCAAATTGCGTTTGGTCTCGACCAGGATCAGCGGTGCTGTGTCGACTTGGACCATTGCCGGGCGCTCTCTTGGAATATGAATCTGCTTCGGTTCAGCCGCGATGGCTGCTTGCACCGCTGCAATTCTTGCGGCATCGGAATTTACCCACGTCAAACCCGAACTTGCGGCGATCTGAGCCAATTCGTCCAGGGGCAGTGAAAACGCCTCCAATTTGGGCATGGCAACGGCGTCGACTTTGGCGGTTGGCGCTGGAATCACCGTCGTGACCAGTGGCACTTCGACCTGGCTTTCAGGTGCCTCAGCCTGTGGTGTCACAGGCTGCGCTGGAACTGCCGTCCTGTTGTCCGTTGTGAAATAGGACCGGCGCGGCTCTTCGACGAACTCCTGCTGCGCTGCCGCAGCAGTCTGTTCCTGTTGGTCACCTTGTTCAGCACGTTCCGTACGGGTAGTGCGATCCCGTCCGTAACGATCACGTGGGCGTCGTTCGCGCACCGGCGTTCCCTCGGTCGGCGCAAGCGCATCGGTTGGCGCCTCGGTGCGTTCGCCAGCGCTCTCTGTGCCCGCTGAATCAGATCGAGGAGTTTCATCTGGGCGCCGGTTCCGCTCTGGCCTGCGCTCAGCGCGAGTGTCAGCCCTGGGTTCGCCACGGTTGCCGCGCTCACGCCCTGGATTGCGCGGCGGACGTTCAGCAGTCCCCTGGTCCACTGCGCTCGCCGGGGTTGCCGCTAGGTTCGCACTGGTTTCAACTGGCACCGATCGGCCATCCGCATCGATCCGCTCACGCTGACCCTGCGCCGGTCGGTCTGTGCGAGGACCTCTGCCGCCGCGACCGCCACGACCCTCTGGTCGACCACCGCGGCCTGAACGAACATCATCACGGCCTTCACCGCGTGGCTCGTTTCTTCGAGCTCCATCACGGCCTGGCCGACCTTCGCGCTTGTCATCTGCGGCCGCGCTGGGTTTGGCTGGAGCGACTGGAGCTGGCGCCGGCGCAAGAAGGTTCTTCAGCCAGCCGAAGAAGCCTGTCGGCGCAGGCGCAGGGGCTACCGGCCTGGTTGCCGCGCGCGGCGCTGCTACCACGGGCTTTGGCAATTCCGGCTTCGGGATGGCAACCGGTGCCGGCGCATCGGGCAGCACACCCTTGATGACAGGAGTCTGTTTGTTGGTCGGTTCCTGCGAGCGACGCGTTACCGCAACCGCGTCTTCCGCTTCTTCGGCCATCTTGTAGCTGGGCTCAACGTTGTCCAGGCGTGGGTCGTCATGTTTGAGTCGTTCCAGCTTGTAATTTGGTGTTTCCAAGGTCTTGTTGGGCACCATCAGCACGTTGATGCGCTGCTTGATTTCGATCTTGGCAATCTCGGCGCGCTTTTCGTTGAGCAGGAAAGAAGCAACTTCGACCGGCACCTGGCACAACACCGAGGCCGTGTTGTCCTTGAGTGATTCTTCCTGGATGATGCGCAGAATTTGCAGTGCGCTTGATTCGGTGTCACGGATATGACCGGAGCCGCCGCAGCGCGGGCAGGGAATGGAAGCACCTTCGGAAAGTGCCGGGCGCAGTCGCTGGCGACTCATTTCCATCAGGCCAAATTTGCTGATGGTGCCGAACTGGACGCGTGCGCGGTCCTGCCGCAGCGCGTCGCGCAATCGGTTTTCCACGTCGCGGCGATTACGGCTTTCTTCCATGTCGATAAAGTCGATCACGATCAGACCACCCAGATCGCGCAAACGCATCTGGCGCGCCACCTCGTCAGCAGCTTCCAGATTGGTGCGGGTGGCGGTTTCCTCGATGTCGCCGCCCTTGATGGCGCGTGCCGAGTTGACGTCGACCGACACCAAAGCCTCGGTGTGGTCGATCACGATCGCGCCGCCACTGGGCAATTGCACGGTGCGGGCATAGGCCGATTCGATCTGGTGCTCGATCTGGAAACGGCTGAACAGCGGCGCGTCGTCACGGTAGCGCTTCACGCGCGCGGCGTGCTCCGGCATGACGTGAGCCATGAACTGCTGGGCCTGTTCATAGACGTCGTCGGTGTCGATCAGGATGTCGCCGATGTCGTTATTGAAGTAGTCGCGGATGGCGCGGATGACCAGGCTCGATTCCTGGTAAATCAGGAACGCGCCCTTGGCACCCTTGGAAGCACCGTCAATCGCGGTCCAGAGTTTAAGCAGGTAGTTCAGATCCCATTGCAGTTCCGGCGCGGCGCGGCCGATGCCAGCGGTGCGGGCAATGATGCTCATGCCGTTGGGGTATTCGAGCTGGTCCAGCGCTTCCTTGAGTTCAGCGCGGTCTTCGCCTTCAATCCGGCGCGAGACGCCGCCACCGCGTGGGTTGTTGGGCATCAGCACGACATAGCGGCCGGCCAGTGAGACAAAGGTGGTCAGGGCTGCGCCCTTGTTGCCACGCTCTTCTTTTTCAACCTGAACCAGCAGTTCCTGGCCTTCACGGATGGCGTCCTGAATGCGCGCCTGACTGACAGAGACGCCTTGCTGAAAATACTGTCTGGAGATTTCCTTGAACGGCAGAAAGCCGTGCCGGTCCTCACCATAATCTACAAAACAGGCTTCCAGCGAGGGCTCGACGCGCGTGACAACGGCCTTGTAGATATTGCCCTTGCGTTGTTCGCGTCCTTCAATTTCAATTTCATAGTCGAGCAGTTTTTGCCCGTCGACAATGGCCAGCCGGCGTTCTTCCGCCTGCGTGGCGTTAATCAGCATCCGTTTCATGGGTAGCGTTCCTTCAATTCAAATAACAAACCAGCTCATGACGAGCTATTGATACCGGAACCGACGCTTTGAAATGAGGAGGAATTGCCGGAGAACCAGGACTTAAACGACAAGTCTTGGTGTAGGCGCGTGGAGGGGAGCGAAGAGGCTTGGCTGTGGAAAGGCTATCTTGTAAACAGCGGGTTGCGCCCTTGTAACGGACACGGATGGCTGATCAATGCCAAGGAACGGGACGATAAGGTCCCGCAGGCAACTGACAATCAGACTCATCAACACAAACATCTTGCTTCATTCCATTCACAGACAGAACGTCTGTGAACTTGGGGTATTCCATTTCAGTGTTTCAACGCGTCGCCTTAACCGTTTGCTTTGCAGGCCACCTCAAGCAACTGGCTCGAGGTCTGCGTGCGTTGGCAAACGGCGGTATCGACATTACTAGCGGGGCTGGTGATGGGGGTGAACTAAACTCCACCTAAACTGTGACTTAACTTGTCGTCAAATCAACCACTTACAGCGCATCGCTAGTGAAACACATTATAGGGGGCAATGACGCCTCACCGCCGCCGCAGGTAAAAACGGTCGTTGTCAGCGAAGACTGTGCGGGTCAGCGATTGGACAATTTCTTGCTGCGCCAACTCAAGGGTGTGCCCAAAACCCACGTCTATCGAATCATCCGCAGCGGAGAAGTCAGAATCAACAAGGGCCGGGTATCGGCGGATTCCCGGGTCCAGTCCGGTGATGCCGTGCGCCTGCCGCCCGTGCGAATTTCACAGCGAGTAGCCGAAAAGACGGTGGCCATGGCAGAAAATGCGGCGCGCGAGGCACCGCGTCGCGACTTTTCCATTCTGTTGGAAGACGAGCACTTGGTCGCGATCGACAAACCGGCCGGACTCGCGGTCCATGGCGGCTCGGGCGTCAGCTTTGGCGTGATCGAACAATTGCGCATGGCAAGACCAGAGGCTAAATTCCTGGAGTTGGTACATCGCCTGGACCGGGATACCAGCGGCATCTTGTTGATTGCCAAGAAGAGGAGTGCCCTAAAGCACTTACAGGATCAGTTTCGCGAACGCGAGACCGGCAAGACCTATCTGGCCATGGTTGCGGGAGCCTGGCCCGCAAACAAGAAGGTGCTTGACAAGCCCTTGCACAAATATCTGCTGCCTGACGGCGAGCGACGCGTCAAGGTGGTGGCGCGCGATGACCCGGACGGCATGTCTTCGGTCACTCTGGTCAAGGTGCTGCGGCGAGGGGCTGCGGTACCCCCGGTTGGCACTGCCGCTGTCGCCGGATTCAGCCTGCTCGAAGTCACACTCAAGACCGGACGCACGCATCAAATCCGTGTTCATCTGGCGACCGAAGGCCATCCGATTCTGGGGGATGACAAGTACGGCGACTTTGAATTGAACAAGGCCTTGGCACGCAGCAACCTGGTGACCGGCCTGAAAAGAATGTTTCTGCACGCGTGGCGCCTGCAATTCAACCATCCCCTTGTCGGCGAGCGAATTGAACTGCTGGCGCCATTGCCCCCTGAACTGGAGAACTTTGCAACCCATGCAACATCCTGATATGTCAAGCTCCCGGCGCTTTGATCTGATTGCCTTTGATTGGGACGGCACGCTGTTTGATTCGACCGCTCTGATTACCCGCTGCATTCAGGAAGCAGTGCGTGACGTCGGCGGCGCAGTGCCCAGCGATCGCGACGCGTCCTACGTCATTGGCATGGGATTGATGCAGGCTCTGGCGCATGCTGCGCCAGATGTGCCGGTTGAACGCTATCCGGAACTTGGAGCACGGTACCGCCACCACTACATCGCCCACAAGCACGATATCAGCCTTTTCGAGGGAATCCTCGGCATGTTGACCGAGCTGAAGACGCGCCAACACTGGCTGACAGTGGCAACCGGAAAAACCCGACAAGGACTTGATGATGCCTTGCACAGTTCGGAACTCAAGGGGATGTTTGACAGTTCGCGAACAGTGGATGAAACGGCTGGCAAGCCGCACCCTCGCATGCTTCTGGAATTGATGAGTGAATTTGGCGTGGACCCAGGGCGAACCCTGATGATCGGTGATACGACGCATGACTTGCAGATGGCGGCCAACGCCGGCTGTCCCAGCGTGGCCGTGAGCTATGGCGCCCATGAGCCTGAGGCCTTTCACGCTCTGAAGCCCTTGTTCGTTGCCCATTCGGTGCGCCAACTGCATGACTGGCTTCTGGTCAATGCATGACAGCGGCGAGTTTGCGTCATGACGCAGCGTGTTGTCTTGTGCGAGTCGAGCGAACTGACCAACAGTGAGCTGGCGGTGTCGTTTGAAGTCAGCTACGACGGGCGAAACAGCGCGGCCTTTGCCATTCGATACGAGGATCATGTGTACGCCTACCTGAATCGATGTGCGCATATCCCGATGGAGATGGACTATCAGCCCAATCGCTTTTTTGATAACACCGGACGACTATTGATGTGTGCCACCCACGGTGCCACTTATCAGCCGCAAACGGGAGCCTGTCGAGGTGGCCCATGCCGTGGCGGACTGATCAAGATTGACACTTCAGAGCTCGATGGCATCGTCTACTGGCATACTGCCCCCAACTTGACTCTTCCGGCATCCTGACATGACTCCATCCGAACTTCCAGAGCCGCCCCGTGCCCCCGGGCAGGCCGACTTATCACCCAATCAGGATCCAGCACCTCTCAACAGTGAAACGAGCAAGGCGCAGAGTGGCTCAGAGTCCGCGGCACAGAACTGGGAGCGGACAACCCTGGAAAAGCTGGTCTTTGCAGGGCTGGCTGAACAACGTCTGGCGCGTCGCTGGCGTAACTTTATCCGTCTGGCGTGGTTGGCGTTCTTTATGCTCATTGCCTGGGTTGTCATAGCCCGCGGCGGACCGAGCAAAGACAGTGCGATGCCGCACACGGCCCTGGTCGAAATCAAGGGCGAAATCGCCTCCGGGGCCGAGGCCAGTGCCGAACTGATTGTGGCTGCCTTGCGTGGAGCGTTCGAGGACGAAGCTGCTCAGGCCGTGGTCCTGTTGATTAATTCTCCTGGTGGCAGCCCGGTACAGGCCGGCATCATCAATGACGAGATCAAACGACTCAAGCTCAAGCACAAGAAGCCCACCTATGCCGTCGTCGAAGAGTCCTGTGCTTCGGCTGCCTACTACATTGCGGTCGCAGCTGACAAAATCTTTGTTGACAAGGCCAGCATTGTGGGCAGCATCGGCGTCTTGATGGATGGTTTTGGCTTTACCGGCTTGATGGACAAGCTGGGGGTTGAACGGCGGCTCATGACGGCAGGTGAAAACAAGGGTTTTCTGGACCCGTTCAGTCCGCAAACGGAAAGGCAGCGCGCCTTTGCGCAGACCATGCTGGACCAGATTCACAAGCAGTTCATCGACGTGGTCAAGGCCGGGCGCGGCAGCCGACTGAAGGAAACACCAGAAACCTTCAGTGGCCTGTTCTGGAGCGGGCAACAGGCGATTGAACTGGGACTTGCCGATCAGCTGGGCAATCTTGATTTTGTGGCGCGCGAAATTGTCAAGGCGGAAGAAATTGTTGATTACACGCGGCGCGAAAATGTGGCAGAGCGCCTGGTCAAGCGTTTTGGAGCGGCCATGGGTGCGGGCGCAGTGCACGCCCTGCAATCGATTCCGACTCTGCGCTGACTTGCGGTTTGGTAAGGAATTCAGCGCCCCAGGGCGAACACGGCAGGCGTTGAATTGTCCAGGGGCGATTTCCTTTTTCGCCAGTTCCTGATACTGTCGCTGCAGCAGACGCCGCACTCCAGCGTCAATCCGCTGGATACGGCCAAGCGCGTATTGTGCTGCAGTGTCTGGAGCAAAGACTGCAGTATCGCGGCGTTGCGATAGGGGGTTTCGATGAACAACTGGGTCTGTCCGGTCTTCAAAGCCAGGGATTCGAGTTCGCGGATGCGCTGACCGCGTTCAGCTGGGTCTTGCGGCAGATAGCCCGCAAAGGCGAAATTCTGACCGTTCAGACCACTGGCGGCCAGGGCCAGCAAGAGCGAAACCGGCCCGATCAATGGGATCACCTCCATTCCCAGTTCATGAGCAGCGCGCACCACCGAGGAGCCAGGGTCGGCCACGGCTGGCATGCCGGCTTCGCTGACCAGTCCCATATCATGACCTTTCAGCGCTGGAGCCAGTAAAGGACGCGCGTCAAAGTTCCCGCTGTGATCACCCTTTTTGTGGACCTCCCGCGGCAGTTCCTCAATGTGCAGTGCTTGCACGGCGCTGGTCAGGGGCGTGACGGCGTTGACGCGCTTGAGGTAGGCACGCGTCGATTTGGCGTTTTCGCTTATCCAGTATTGCAGTCGAGCCGCCACCTTGAGCGTACCCAAGGGCATGCTGCCTTGCAGGTCAGCCTGGCTATCGCAGCCAAAATCAAGCGGGGCTGGGACCAGGTAAAGTTTTCCGCTCGATGTCGGATTGGCTCCAACAGGTTGTGCGTCTTCGGCCATGGTCACAAGATCCTGATGCCGGCGGCACGAATCATCTGGCAGGTGCGGATCAAAGGCAGTCCCACCAGAGCGCTGGGGTCGTCGTTTTCGATCGACTCCAGCAGGGCAATGCCCAGACCTTCGCTCTTGGCGCTGCCAGCACAGTCGTAGGGTGTCTCGGCGCGCAGATAGGCTTCGATTTCGGCGTCCTCCAGTTCGCGGAACCTGACCCGCACCTGGGCCAGATCCAGTTGCGCGAAACCACTGTCCTGACACACCACTGCCACCGCAGTTTGAAAAATCACGGTCTGGCCGCGCATTTGCTGCAGCTGAGCCGTGGCACGTGCGTGATTGCCGGGTTTGCCCAGCGCCAGCCCATCCAGGTCGGCCACCTGGTCCGAACCGATCACCACACAGGAGGGAAACTGGGCAGCCACGGCGCGGGCCTTGCTCATCGCGAGTCGGCAGGCCAGCTGCTTTGGTGTCTCATTGGTGTACGGCGTTTCGTCGACGTCGGGCGCGGCGACCTGAAATTCGACGCGCAGGCGGGCCAGCATTTCGCGACGGTAGGGCGAACTCGATCCCAATACAAGTTTTCTGGCATGAAATTCAGACATAGCGCGATTCTCTTACACTGCGGCGATGAAACAGGATATTTCGAACAAGCATCTCGATGTCAGGGTCTTTGCGCAGTCGTCGGCTTGTCTCACTGAAGAGAATCTGCTTGCAAGGTATGGACGCCTCATGCAGGAGACGCAGGGGCTGGGGGCGGAAAACCACGTGAAATGGTCGGCACGCGGTGAGTCGCGCCTCGATTCGGCGGGTGCCGCGCAAATCTGGTTGCACTTGAAGGTGGATGCCTTGGTGCCATTGACCTGTCAGCGTTGTCTGCTGCCGGCCGATATGTCTATTGCCATTGATCAGTCCTATCGATTTGTGGATAGCGAGGAGTTGGCCGAACTGCAGGATGCGCAGGCCGAGGAAGATGTGCTCGCCTTGAGTCCCGATTTCAGTTTGGCTGAGCTCATTGAAGACGAAGTTCTGATGGCTCTGCCGTTGATACCTCTGCACGATCCATGCCCGGTTCCCGTCAAACTGGAAGCGGTGGATCCAGGATTTGACGCAGCATTCGAGGGAAAGCGGCAGCCTTTTGCAGTCTTGGCAAAGCTAAAAACGGGGAAATCGGACTGAACTGGCGACTTGCCCTATAATGGCAGGCTTCACGCGGGCCTGAGGCGTCGCACTTTCACCAACCCAAGGTGTTGCAATGACTGCAGCACGCACGACAAGGAGCGGATCATGGCCGTCCAGCAGAACAAAAAATCACCTTCCAAGCGCGGTATGCACCGTTCACACAATGCACTGGTCGTCCCGGGTATCGCGGTTGAGGCCACCACGGGTGAAACCCACCTTCGGCACCACATCAGCCCGACTGGCTTTTATCGGGGTCGCAAGGTCATCAAGACCAAGTCCGAAGCCTGATTTCTCATAAAGCGAAGGCCCGAGGCTACTGTGTCTGTAGCGTCGGGCTTTGTCATTTATACCGTCCGCTAACCCAGTGCACCCTGTCCGGTCGAGCTGACTGCCCATGATCACTATCGCTGTCGACTGCATGGGAGGCGATCACGGTCTTGTCGTGACGCTTCCTGCCTGCCGCAATTTTCTGGAGAAGCACACAGATGCGAGCTTGATCCTGGTGCGACTGCCTGACAATTCAGGCAGGTTTTCCCATGCACGGGGGACGACCGTGACCGCGACCGAGGTTGTTGGCATGGATGATTCGCTCGAAGTAGCACTGCGGCGGAAAAAGGACTCGTCCATGCGTGTTGCCATCCAGCAAGTCAAGGATGGCCGGGCACAGGCGGCTGTTTCCGCTGGTAATACTGCGGCGCTGATGGCGATCTCCCGCTACCTGCTCAAGACACTCGATGGTATTGACCGGCCGGCCATCGCCGGGCAGATTCCGAACGCCAAGGGTCAGGCCACGACGGTACTTGACATGGGTGCCAACGTTGACTGCTCGGCGGAGCACCTGTTGCAGTTTGCAATCATGGGATCGGCCCTGGTTTCGGTTTTGAACGGTGTTGAAAATCCGACAGTAGGCTTGCTCAATATTGGTGAAGAATCGATCAAGGGCAATGAAGTCATCAAGAAGGCAGGGGAACTGTTGCGCGCCGCAGCCCAAGCCGGGGATTTCAATTTCTATGGCAATGTCGAGGGTAACGACATTTTCAAAGGCACTTCAGACATCGTGGTCTGTGACGGTTTTGTCGGCAATGTGGCTTTAAAAGCCAGCGAGGGTCTGGCGACCATGATCGTCGATTTTCTGAAGATCGAGTTTTCGCGCAATATGTTCACAAGACTTGCGGCCCTTGCCGCCTACCCGGTCATATCTGCGCTCAAGAAGCGGATGGATCACCGGCGCTACAACGGTGGTGCGCTGTTGGGTTTGCGTGGCCTGGTGTTCAAGAGTCACGGCTCGGCCGACGCGATGGCATTTGAGTATGCGCTGACCAGGGCTTACGAAGCGGCCCGACATCAATTACTGGATCGTGTGCAGGCTCGAATTGCCCACGTGGCACCACTCATGGGTGCGGTTGCGCCAACGCTACAGTGCGCCGCCGCGTCCTTCGACTGATTCATGAAGCCCTATTCACGCATCATCGGTACTGGCAGCTACCTGCCACCGCGCCGACTGACCAATGCCGAACTGGTGGCAGACCTTGCCACGCGTGGGGTGGAAAGCTCGGACCAGTGGATTGTTGAGCGCACTGGCATACGGGCACGTCATTTTGCTGCACCCGATGTCTGCAGCAGTGACTTGGGCCTGGAGGCGGCGCGGCGCGCTTTGGAGGCGGCCCGGTGCCAGCCCAAAGATCTGGATTTGATCATTGTCGCCACTTCGACCCCCGACATGGTGTTCCCCTCGACGGCCTGCATCCTGCAGAACAAATTGGGGGCCAATGGCTGTCCCGCCTTTGACGTGCAGGCAGTATGCAGTGGCTTTATTTATGCATTGACGATTGCTGACGCGATGATCAGAACCGGTGCTGCCAGCAGGGCGTTGGTGGTGGGAGCAGAGGTTTTTTCCCGTATTCTTGATTTCAAGGACCGGGCCACTTGTGTCCTGTTTGGTGATGGGGCTGGCGCGGTGGTGCTGCAAGCGTCTGAAACTCCGGGACTGTTGGCCAGTGATCTGCACGCTGATGGCAAGTACTCGGGTATTTTGTGTGTTCCAGGGCAAGTGTCCGGCGGTCAGGTGCTGGGCGACCCCTTGCTCAAGATGGACGGCAAGGCGGTGTTCAAGCTGGCGGTTGCCGTGCTGGACGAGGCGGCTCGCGCCACCTTGGCGAAAGCTGGCAAGACGACATCGGATATTGATTGGCTGATTCCGCATCAGGCCAACATACGGATCATGCAGAGCACAGCCAGGAAGCTCGCGTTGCCGATGGACAAGGTTGTGGTCACGGTGGACCAGCATGGCAACACGTCTGCTGCATCGATTCCGTTGGCGCTGGACAGCGCAGTCCGCGCTGGAAAGGTCAAGCCCGGTGAACTGCTTTTGCTCGAGGGAGTCGGCGGTGGCTTCACCTGGGGTGCGGTCCTATTGCATCTGTAATTTATGAGTTCCTATCCGGCATGAAACCTTTCGCTTTTGTTTTTCCTGGTCAAGGCTCCCAGTCCGTAGGCATGCTGGACGCTTGGGGCGATCACCCGGTAGTCATTGAAGTGCTCCGGGAGGCATCGGATGCGCTGCATGAAGACATGGCGGAGTTGATCCACAGCGGGCCCAAGGAAGCGCTTGCGCTGACAACGAACACGCAACCTGTGATGTTGGTGGCCGCACTGGCAGCTTATCGGGTTTGGGTGGCGGAGACCGGCACGCTGCCTGTGGCAGTCGCGGGGCACTCACTGGGTGAGTATTCGGCTTTGGTCGCAGCCGGTGTCCTCACGCTCAGTCAGGCTGCGCCGTTGGTTCGTTTGCGGGCCCGGGCGATGCAGGAAGCGGTACCGGTTGGCGTGGGTGCGATGGCCGCTATTTTGGGTATGGATGCGGCTAAGGTCGTAGCGCTGTGTGCCGATGTGACGCTTGGTTTTGGCGAAGATTCGCGAGAAGTGGTGGAAGCAGTCAATTTCAATGACCCAATGCAAACCGTGATTGCAGGCAGCAAAGTGGCGGTCGAAAAGGCTTGCCATGAATTGAAGCAAGCAGGCGCCAAGCGGGCGCTGCCGTTGCCGGTGTCAGCACCCTTTCATTCGAGTTTGATGAAGCCGGCAGCCGAAAAACTTCGCCTCAGACTTCAGGAGATGGAGTTTGCGCCGCCACAAATCGACTTGATTAACAATATTGATGTCAGTGTTGAGGTAGACGCCAACCGGATCCGGGATGCCTTGTACCGCCAGGCGTTTGGACCCGTGCGCTGGGTCGAGTGCGTACAGGCACTCAAGGCCAGGGGATTGACCTGTGTGGTTGAATGCGGGCCTGGCAGGGTGCTGGCTGGATTGGTCAAGCGCATCGATCCGGAAC
>Ga0163199_1000469_pt1 | contig 25590 bp, 25 predicted proteins | sample PL_2010_150m_FD_113537 | JGI IMG/M metagenome (GOLD analysis project Ga0163199, IMG submission 113537) | Freshwater microbial communities from Powell Lake, British Columbia, Canada to study Microbial Dark Matter (Phase II) - PL_2010_150m | ecosystem: Environmental > Aquatic > Freshwater > Lake ...
CATCCTGGGGCTGTAGCCGGTCCCAAGGGTATGGCTGTTCGCCATTTAAAGTGGTACGTGAGCTGGGTTTAAAACGTCGTGAGACAGTTTGGTCCCTATCTGCCGTGGGCGCTGGAAATTTGAGGGGGCCTGCTCCTAGTACGAGAGGACCGGAGTGGACGGATCTCTGGTGTACCGGTTGTCACGCCAGTGGCATCGCCGGGTAGCTAAATCCGGAAGAGATAAACGCTGAAAGCATCTAAGCGTGAAACTCGCCTCAAGATGAGATTTCCCGGGGGTTCAACCCCCCTGAAGGGTCGTCCAAGACCAGGACGTTGATAGGTCGGGTGTGGAAGCGCAGCAATGCGTTAAGCTAACCGATACTAATTGCCCGTGCGGCTTGACCCTATAACATTGAGCTCGAAGTAGTAGGCTCTCTGCATATATGTTGCAACCAAAGACATTGCAATCGCAATCCAATCCTTACTTCTCCCGAATCATGTGCTCCGGCCCAGAGCTTCACCGCTCATCCCGCAGCACCCCCTTTATGTCTGGTGCCCATAGCGTCTTGGAACCACCCCTTCCCTTCCCGAACAGGACCGTGAAACGGGACCGCGCCGATGATATTGCACTTCACCGTGTGAGAAAGTAGGTCAGCGCCAGACTCCCCACAGCAAACCCCTTCCGGGTAACCGGAAGGGGTTTTTGCGTTTAGGGAGTCATGGAACGACGGGGGGGCCTGATTCCTCTCCTGCGAATGCTGGGTGCTTGGGCAACGCCATTCTGCTGCTGACTGCTAAAATAGTCGTATGAAGACAAGCTTTTTGGAATTCGAACAACCGATCGCGGAACTTGAAGCGAAGATCGAGCAGCTACGCTTTGTGCAGGACGACTCGGCGGTTGATATATCTGAGGAGATATCCCGTCTCGACGCAAAAAGTCAGAGCCTGACCAAGGATATTTACGCCAAACTCACTCCGTGGCAATGTGCCTTGGTGGCGCGACACCCGCAGCGACCCTACACGATGGACTATCTTGGGTCGGTGTTTACCGACTTCGAGGAACTCCATGGTGACCGCTGCTACGCGGATGATCACGCTATCGTTGGCGGCCTGGCGCGGTTTGGGGGCCAGTCCTGCATGGTGATCGGCCACCAGAAGGGGCGGGATACGAAGGAAAAGATCCAGCGCAATTTCGGCATGCCCCGCCCCGAGGGCTATCGAAAAGCCTTGCGCCTGATGCGTCTGGCAGAAAAATTTGCGCTTCCCATTTTTACCTTTATTGACACGCCAGGCGCATATCCGGGAATCGATGCAGAAGAACGCGGTCAGTCCGAGGCAATTGGACGCAATCTGGCCGTCATGGCAGAACTGAAAGTTCCCCTGATTGCTACCGTGATTGGCGAGGGAGGGTCCGGTGGTGCGTTGGCAATTGCAGTGGCCGACGTGGTCGCAATGCTGCAGTACTCGACGTATTCCGTGATTTCGCCTGAGGGCTGCGCATCGATTCTCTGGAAAAGCGCCGAACGCGCCGCCGAAGCTGCCGAGACAATGGGTATCACGGCACCTCGACTCAAGTCGTTGGGATTGATTGATCGCATCGTCAACGAACCGGTCGGCGGAGCCCATCGTGACCACCGTCTTATGGCGCAGAATGTCAAAAAATCCCTCCAGGAAGGGCTCAAGCAGCTTGCCGGATTGTCATCAAGCGAGCTCATCGAGCGGCGCTTCGAACGCCTGATGAGTTATGGCCGATTCAAGGAACAGGCTATTCACTGAGCCCGTCTTGCAGGCTGTCGCTGCCTGCATCGGGCGCTACGCCAGACCGGGACAGACGGTCGTGGCCGGCTTTTCCGGCGGACTAGATTCGACGGTGTTGCTGCACGCTGCCAGTTGTCTGGTGAAAGACGCCGATCTCTCGCTTTCAGCGCTGCATGTTCATCATGGGCTGAGTGCCAACGCCGATATGTGGGCCAGTTCCTGCACGCATGTTTGCGAGCAAATGGACGTTCCATTGACGGTACTCCGCGTTGATGTTCCGGCATGTAGCAGTAAAGGCATCGAAGCGGCGGCGCGGCGCGTCCGTCACAAGGCGCTCGCCGGCCATCCTTCTGACTGGATTCTTCTCGGACACCACGCCGACGATCAGGCAGAAACGGTGCTGCACAACTTGCTGCGTGGCGCGGGCGTGCTCGGAGCTGCGGCAATGCCGGAGTCGAGAGGTCGCGTATTGAGACCGCTGCTAGGTTTGCCACGCACCGTTCTGCTTGCGTATGCGCGAGCTCACCGGTTAGTGTGGATCGAAGACGAGAGCAATGCCGATCGTCGATACACGCGAAACTTCTTGCGGCACCAGATTCTTCCTCTTGTCACATCCCGCTTTCCCAAGGCGGGCGAGCAACTTGCCGCTGCGGCTTTCCGCTTCAGTGAGGCGGGTTCATTGCTGGCAGATCTTGCCTCGTTGGATCTTCACGGTAGTGCGCCGGAATTTCCTCTGTGTCTGAAGCGGTTCCGCGAGTTGTCTGACACTCGCGCCAAAAACCTGTTGCGGGCCATGCTGATCTGGCACCATGCGCAGCCACCCGACGAGCGTCGATTAAATGAGTTCGTGCGCCAGTTGCGGACCGCAGGCAACGATCGGCATCCGCGCATTGATCTTGCTCAATACACCCTGTGGTGCGAAGCCGGCCACCTTCACTTCAAGAATCTGGATTAGTTTTCCGGCTAGTCTCCGAGAAGACCGAGTATTTGCGACAATTCGACCGCAGAGCGTACTTTCATTTTTTCGAAAATGCGGGAACGATGAACTTCTACGGTGCGCATCGCAATTCCCAGTTCGTCGGCGATTACCTTATTCAGCGTGCCGGCCAGAATCCTCTTCATTACTTCCCGCTCGCGGAGCGTCAGCTGTGACAGTTTCTTCTCCAGCAACAGGATCGAGTTCTCCCTGACGCAGCGCTTCGTGTCTTGAGCGATGGCTGCCAATACTTTGTCGACCAGCGCATTGTCGTCATAAGGCTTTTCGATAAAGTCGAAGGCGCCGTCCTTCAAGGCCTGAACCGCCATCGGCACGTCCCCGTGTCCAGTGAGAAAGATCACCGGCAGGCGACAATGCCGGGTTCGCAGGCGATCAAACAGTTCAATGCCGCTCATCCCCGGCATGCGCACGTCAAGCAGCAGGCAGCCGCACAGGTCGCGACTGGCAAACGCCAAAAAATCGCTAGCGGACTCCCATGTTTGCGATTGAACGCGGCGCGACCGCAGCAACCACTGCAGCGCATCGCGCACCGCCGGGTCATCGTCGACAATATGCGTGGTGGCGTTGCTCATTGGGGAGCCATGGGTAGCAGAATGTGGAACACCGTTCCTCCTGCGGGGTTGGCCTCGAATGAGAGGCGACCCCGGTGATTTTCCACCACCGAACGGCAGATTGCCAACCCCATCCCCAGGCCTTCAACCTTGGTCGTGAACAGCGGATCAAACAGTTTGTCGGCAACGTTGGCTGCAATCCCGCAGCCGCGATCGGAGATTGTCAGCAACGCATAACGGTCGGCGCATGCAAGCGTGATGCCCATCTGTCGTTGGTCAGGAACTGTATCCCGCATTGATTCAACCGCGTTGCGGAAGAGGTTGAACAGTGCCTGCTCGAGCAACACGGGATCGCCTTCGATCAACGGCCTCGCCTGCAGATCAAGAGTGACGCGGATGCCATTCTGACGGATATCGGCTTCGAGCAACGCCAGCGCGTCGTCGATCCGCTCTTCGAACTGAATCAACTCGAAGCGATCCTCGCCGTGGCGGGCGAGACTGTAAATGCGGCGGATGATTTGCCCGGCGCGGCGCGCTTGCTCCACGGCCTTGTCGAGCGCCGGTAACACTTCGTCTGCCGGAGTTTCGCTGCGCAGCAGATTGGCCGCTCCCGTGCAGTAGCTCGAGATGGCAGCCAGAGGCTGGTTCAGTTCATGCGCAATACTTGATGCCATTTCACCCATGGCGACAAGCCGTGCAGTCGATTGCAATCGATCCTGCTGCTGGCGCGCGCGTTCATCCGCCTGTTTCCGCTCCGTAATATCGACGAGCGATCCCATCCAGCCGAAATGTTGGCCGCGAGCATCAATCAAGGGTGCTTCGTGAATCAGTACGTCAATAGGATCGCCGGTGCGGCGCTTGAGCTTTAGTTCGAAACCGACTTCGGGCCCCTCTCCCGCCAGAACGCTGTCACTCAGGGCGCGGGTTTCGTCGAGGATGTCGTCTGCCCAGTAGGGCATCGGGGGGCGACGGCCGATCAGTTCGGTCGCCGACCAGCCAACCATGCGGCAAAAGGCCGGGTTGACGTAGATGATTTCACCCTCAAGGTTTCTGGCCCGCATTCCTGTGTCAAGAGAGTCTTCCATGGCTTTGCGGAAGGCATGTTCCTGACGCAACTGTTCCTCCACAGCCTGGCGACGCACTACGTGGCGGCGGAGAATCCAGAGGCTCCACAGCACGATCACCGCAAGAATGACCAGCGTGCCGGACAGCAGCAGGCTGGCCAGAGGCCTGGGTGCATGGTAGGGCTCTGCGTGCAGGGCAAGCCCCCATCCGGGCGGATCAAACGCGACTTGATAGCCTTCTCCCGTCACGGCAGACTCGACTTTCGAGCGCGTTCCAAGCACCTTGCCGGAGTCCCCATTGACGCTGATCCGGTAGCGCTCCGCCAGCCACCATGGCACGCTGTCGCCGAGCAGATCCCGGATGCGGTAGATGCCCACCGCTACGCCCGCAATTCGTCCCTCGCGGGATACCGGCACGTGTACCTCGAACTGCCAGTCGTTCATGAAGTACGGATAGGCTCTGCTGTAGACCGGTTTTCCGAGTGAGCGGGCCAGACGATAGCTCTGTTGGGACGGGATGGCCTCTCCGGTTTCGCCTGCCAGGCCGGGGTCCGTGATCGCCGGATACGCTAGCCTCACGGCGCCGTCGCTGCCCAGCCAGATCATTTGGCGCAGGCCGCTTTCGAAGCCGAACATGGTACGGGCATAGGACTCGAAGGCCTTTGCGTCGCTGGTATGGGCAACATCAATGCGCCCGAGCAGTTCTTCGTTGCGCGCCAGGTGAAACCGCAGGTTCTGCTCCAGCCACAGGATGTCGCTTATCAAAGTTGCGCGCTGTTCTTCCTTGTCGGCTCGATCGGACATCCAGAGCAGGAGCGCAACACCGCCGACAAACAGGATAAATGCCAGCCGCGGCAATATCCATAGCCAGTGCCACCGGTTGATGCGTTCCCCGAACGGCGTCGTCGTCGTCGATCCCATCCCGTGATGTTAGCGCGCCTGATCGTTCCGGGCGGATGTTTGCGGAAATCCACAATAGTCAAGGCTGGGACACCCGGGGAGAATTCGCGCCTCCGCAGCATGCGGAGTGGTAGCCTTGTGCACACAACATAATCCAGGAGGATCAAAATGAAGATTCGTACAGTATTCGCAGGCCTTGTGGCGGCGACTTTCTCGGTGATGGCGATGGCGCAGACGCCGATCGTGATCAAATTCAGTCATGTAGTCGCAGCCGATACACCCAAGGGCAATGCGGCGGTCTTCTTCGGCAAGAGGGCCGGGGAACTGACCAAGGGCAAGGTCAAAGTCGAGGTTTATGCCAACAGTTCCTTGTACAAGGACAAGGAGGAGATGGAAGCGCTGCAACTCGGTGCCGTGCAGATGCTGGCGCCGTCTCTGGCGAAATTCGGCCCACTCGGCGTCAAGGAATTCGAGGTCTTCGATTTCCCTTACCTCTTTGACAACACCGCCGAGTTGCACAGGATTACGCAGGGCCCGATCGGTGCATCCCTGTTGGCGAAGCTGGAAGCGAGGGGCATCAAGGGGCTGGCTTTCTGGGACAACGGCTTCAAGTCCTTCTCGGCCAATACGCCGATCAAGACACCGGCCGACATGAAGGGCAAGAAGTTTCGCATTCAGTCATCCAAGGTGCTCGAAGAGGAGATTCGGGCGGTCGGTGGCCTGCCGCAGGTGATGGCCTTCTCAGAAGTCTATCAAGCCCTGCAGACCGGTGTCGTGGACGGCACGGAGAATCCGATCTCCAATCTCTACACGCAGAAAATGCACGAAGTCCAGAAATATCTGACCTTGACCAATCATGGCTATCTGGGCTACGCCGTTGTCGTCAACAAGAAATTCTGGGAGGGATTGCCGGCCGATGTTCGCGGCCAACTGGAGCAGGCCATGAAGGAGGCCACCGCCTATGCCAACAAGATCGCCCAGGAAGAAAACGATCAGGCCCTTGAAGGCGTGAAGAAGAGCGGAAAGACAACCGTCTATGTCCCGACCAAGGAAGAGCAGCTGGCGTTCAAGAAGGCGATGGCGGTGGTGCACGTGAAGATGGCCGACCGTGTCGGCAAGGATCTGCTGCAATCGATCTACAAAGAGACCGGCGGTTTCGATCCGAGCAAGCTGTAAGTCTTTCCGCAACACTCCGCCGATGCGGGAGCATCGGCGGCCTCGTCTTACACGTATAAATAAGTCCAGCAGATATGCCGCTTAACTCGGGGGAGTTTCGTTCATGAAATATCTTGACCATCTTGAGGAATGGATCATTACCTTCCTCATGGGCGCTGCGACGCTGATCATTTTCGTCGCCGTTGTCCATCGCTACGCGGCCAGCGCGAGCATTCCCGGTCTGCAGGACTGGCTGCTGACGATCAATCTTAGCTGGGCGCAGGAACTGACCATCATCATGTTCGTCTGGATGGCCAAGTTTGGTGCCGCCTACGGTGTGCGTACCGGCATTCACGTCGGGGTCGATGTCCTGATCAACCGGCTTGACGAGAAGATGCGCCGAAAATTCATCATTTTTGGCCTGCTTGCCGGCGCGACCTTCACCGGGATCGTCGGGACGCTCGGAGCCAACTTTGTCTGGGAGAACGGTGCCCATCACGCTTTTCTCAGCCTGACCGGCAGTCCCTTCGGCGATATTCCCGAAGGCCCGACGACGCCGGACCTCGAATGGCCGACCTGGATGGTCTATTCGGCGATTCCGCTGGGTACCAGCCTGATGTGCTTCCGCTTTTTGCAGGTTCTGGTCAGTTTCGTCAAGACCGGCGACTTGCCGCATCACGACCACGGACACGTCGATGGTCTCGATGATGTGGAGCCACTTCCGATCGAAGTGGATGTGTACGCGATGGATGACAATCTGCATGCGCACGACCTCGATCCTGCGCATCCGATGATCGGTACAGAGAGCACCAAGGACAACAAGGGAGGCGAGCCGAAATGAACGCTGCAATCGTCTTTTCCCTGCTGCTGGTCCTCATGCTGACCGGGATGCCGATTTCGATTTCGCTCGGCCTTACCGTACTCAGTTTTCTGTTCATGTTTACCGAAGTGCCGCTGGAGTCGGTGGCACTGAAGCTTTTCACGGGCATCGAGAAGTTCGAGATCATGGCCATCCCGTTCTTCATTCTGGCCGGCAACTTTCTGACCCACGGCGGGGTGGCGAAACGCATGATCCGGTTCGCCTCGTCGATGGTCGGTCACTGGTACGGCGGCCTCGGCTTGTCCGGCGTGGTTGCCTGTGCCCTGTTCGCCGCGATTTCCGGCTCTTCACCGGCGACGGTAGTGGCGATCGGTTCGATCCTGTTGCCGGCGATGGTCAAGGCGGGCTTTCCCAAGTCTTTCGGGGCCGGCATCATCACCACGTCGGGCGCACTGGGCATCCTGATCCCGCCCTCGATCGTGATGGTCATGTATTCGGTGGCGACCAACACCTCGGTCGGCGCTTTGTTTATGGCCGGTGTCATGCCCGGCATCGCTCTGGCGTGCGTATTGGGCGGGGTGACTTACTACCGGGCGAAGAAGTTCAATTATCCGCGTCTTACCAAGGCCACTTTCGCCGAGCGCCTTAAGGCCTTTCGCGAGTCGGCCTGGGGTTTGTTGCTGATCGTGATCGTCATGGGTGGTATTTACACCGGGATGTTCACGCCGACCGAAGCGGCAGCCATGAGCGCGGTGTACGCCTTTGTTGTTGCGGTTTTCGTCTACAAGGATCTGGGGCTCAAGGATGTGCCGCGCGTGCTGCTGAATTCGGCCAACATGTCGGCGATGCTGCTCTATATCATCACCAACGCCGTGCTCTTCTCGTTCATCATGACCAACGAGAACATCCCGCAGGCGCTGGCGGACTGGATGCTGGGCCACGGCCTGGGCATGATCACCTTCCTGCTTGCCTGCAACGTCATCCTGCTGCTCGCCGGCAACTTTATGGAGCCCTCGTCGATAGTGCTGATCTTTGCGCCGATACTGTTTCCGGTGGCGATAAAGCTGGGGATCGATCCCGTGCACTTTGGCATCATCATGGTGGTGAATATGGAAGTCGGGATGTGCCATCCTCCGGTGGGGCTCAACCTTTACGTGGCTTCGGGTATTACCAAGATGGGGATTACTGAATTGACTGTCGCGGTCTGGCCGTGGCTGCTGTCGATGCTTTGCTTCCTGATGGTGGTGACCTACTGGCCCGGCTTGTCGATCTGGTTTCCGAAGCATCTCGGCATGATGTAGCGGTTTCGTGCGTCAGCAACAAGGGCCCGGTGATGCCGGGCCTTTGTTTTTTGTCGCTCAGGAGCGGGTGCCAGCCCGGTTCCAGCCAGGAAACTGAGCTAAAATATCATGTTAGCTATCTATGTTCGCGGCACCTCGCTGCGGACGGTGTCCCTCGGCGGGATGCTTGGCAATAAATTGAAATTCAACCTGTTCTGGAGAAAGTAATGTCTGTTGAACGCACCCTGTCGATCATCAAGCCCGATGCAGTTGCGAAGAACGTGATCGGCAAGATCTATTCCCGCTTTGAGACGAACGGTCTCAAGATTATTGCCGCGCGCATGGCCCATCTGTCGCGCCGGGAAGCCGAGGGCTTCTACGCGGTACATAAAGAGCGTCCCTTCTTCAAGGATCTGGTCGAATTCATGAGTTCCGGTCCCGTGATGATTCAGGTGTTGCAAGGTGAAGGCGCCATCGCCAGGAACCGCGACCTGATGGGTGCGACTGACCCGAAAAAGGCCGAGGCGGGCACCATCCGTGCCGATTTCGCCGACAGTATCGATGCCAACGCTGTGCATGGCTCCGATGCAGCGGAAACCGCCGCGGTCGAAATTGCCTATTTCTTTCCCGCACTGAACGTCTACTCACGTTAACAGCCGATGGCGGTTAATCTCCTCGATTTTGATGCTGAAGGCTTGGCAGCCTGGTTCGCTCAGCAGGGCGAGAAGCCCTTCCGCGCCCGCCAGGTGCTGGGCTGGGTGCATCAACGCGGGGAGGGCGATTTCAATGCGATGACCGACATCGCCAAGTCGCTGCGCGAGAAACTGATCGCAACGGCCACCGTATCGCCACCACCGACTATCAGCGACAAACTGTCGGATGACGGCACTCGCAAGTTCCTGTTCGATGTCGGCAATCACAATGCGGTGGAGACAGTCTTCATCCCGGAAGATGACCGCGGTACGCTGTGCATTTCTTCCCAAGCAGGTTGTGCGCTCGAATGCGCATTTTGTTCCACCGGTCGCCAGGGTTTCAACCGAAACCTGACGACGGCCGAGATCATTGGCCAGCTATGGCAGGCCAACCGTGCGCTTGGCCATGCCACAGTGAGCAGCAGCGGCGGCGAAAGGATCATCAGCAATATCGTGCTGATGGGCATGGGTGAGCCGCTGGCGAACTTTGACAATCTAGTTCCGGCGCTACGCCTGATGCTCGATGACCACGCCTATGGTTTGTCGCGGCGGCGCGTCACGGTTTCTACCTCGGGCATCGTGCCTGCCATGGACCGCTTGGCCGCGGCTTGCCCGGTGGCTCTGGCGGTTTCCCTGCACGCAGCTACTGACGGCCTGCGCGATAAACTCGTGCCGATCAATCGCAAGTATCCGCTGGCCGATCTAATGGCCGCCTGCCAGCGTTATCTGGTCCATGCGCCGCGCGACTTCATCACCTTCGAGTACGTGATGCTCGACGGCGTCAATGATAGTGATGCCGATGCACGTGCGCTCCTGCATCTGGTGCAGGATGTTCCCTGCAAGTTCAACCTGATTCCTTTTAATCCCTTCCCTGCTTCCGGATTCAGGCGCTCGCCGGCCGAGCGAGTGCGGCGCTTCGCGTCGATCCTGATTGACGGCGGAATCGTCACCACGACGCGCAAGACGCGCGGCGTGGACATCGATGCCGCTTGCGGGCAACTGGCGGGCAAGGTGCTGGACAGATCGCGGCGCACATTGCGCTCCGCGGAAACAGGCGCCGGACTGGCTGGCACCTCTGCTGGAGTCGAACTGCACTTATGAACAAGACGATATTCGCATTGGGGCTGGCAGTCATGCTGGCTGGCTGCACGGCGACCGGACCCGGTTCGGGGCAAGGCGCGCAGCAGGCTGTCTCGGCGCAACCTGCCGAGAGCGAGCAGCAGCAGCGGGCGAAGGTGCATACGGAACTGGGCTCGCTCTACATGCTCGATGGCCGTTCGGCGATTGCGCTCGAGGAAGCGCGCATAGCGTTAGCGGTGGATCCGAATTACGCCCCGGCTTACAACCTGTTGGGTCTGACCCACATGGTGCTCAACGAATCGCGGTTGGCGGAGGACAACTTTCAACAGGCGCTGCGTCTGGCCCCCGGGGATCCGGAAATCAACAACAATTATGGCTGGTTTCTCTGCCAGAACGGCCGCGAACAGGGATCGCTAAGCTACTTCATGGCCGCAGCGAAGAACCCGCTATATACGACGCCGACCAAGCCATACACCAATGCCGGCGTTTGTTCCGTGCGACTGAAGGATGACAAGGCCGCCGAAGATTACTTGTTCACTGCATTGCGCCTGTCTCCGACCAACACTCAGGCGCTTTTCTGGCTGGCCGATATTGCCTACCGGCAGGGGCGTTACAGCGAAGCGCGGCAGTGGACGACGGATATCGAAAAGATGATGGAGCCGACTGCAGAGGTGGTCTGGCTGGTTTTGCGTATCGAGCGCAAATTGGGCAACCGCGAGACTGAGGCGCGTTACGCGTCGCAGTTGCGTCGCCGGTTTCCTGGTTCGCCTGAGCATCGCCTGCTGACTCAGGGGCAATATGAGTGAAGCACGGGTGACCGAAAGCGCCGACATTGAATCCATCGGCGCTAACCCCACCGAGGGCAACGACATCGGTGCGCCGATCGAGTCGGATACGCCGGGATCAGTATTGCGCCGGACGCGGGAGGCCCGCGGACAGTCAATTGCCGATGTGGTGCAGGTAATCCGTTTCAGTTCGCGCCAGATAGAGGCGCTGGAGCGGGACGACTACGCCAGCCTGCCTGGCTCTACCGCGGTGCGCGGCCTGGTTCGCAACTATGCCAAGTTTCTCAGGCTCGATGCCGCGCCCCTGCTGGCACAGCTTGACCCGGCCGTACCGGTTCCGGAGGCCGATGTGCGTCCGCCTGTCAACATGGGCGAGGCCGAGCAGCCTAGTGTCTTCGAGCGCGTTCCGCCCAAATTCATTGCCGCCGCGATTGCCATCCTGCTGTCGACACTCGCGGCGTACTGGTATTCGGACTTGTCTGCCGATGGAGTCCTGACGCAGCGCTTGCCCGGGATGGCGGACAGTCCCTCGGTGGTTTCGCCGAATCCGGTCGCGGCTGCCGCTGTGGTGCCGGTGGTCGCACCTGCGCCGGCAGTGATTGCCGAAGCTCAACCGGCCGGTCCTGGCGTGACATCCGGCCAGATTCCATTCGCCGGCTTGCGTGTCGAGTTCGATGACCGTTCATGGATCGAGATCCGCGATGCGACGCAGAAAGTTGTTTTTGATGGCGTGTACCCGGCGGGCACGCGACAGAATGTCGAGGGCAAGCCTCCTTTTCAAGTCTGGATCGGCAAGGCATCCGGCGTCCGGCTGTTCATGGGCGAGCGCAGCATCGATCTGAAACCGCACACGCGCGCAGAAGTCGCCCGGTTCAGCCTGGAATGAGCGAAATGTCGGGACGGCCGACAGCGCGGCGCGCAAGTCGTTTGGTCATGGTCGCAGGAGTCGGCGTTGGCGGCACGGCGCCCGTGTCACCCGTGGTCATCCAGTCGATGACCAACACCGACACCGAGGATGTGTTTGCGACTTCGATGCAGGTGGCGCAGTTGGCGCGCGCCGGTTCGGAACTGGTGCGCATCACGGTCAATACGCGCGAGGCGGCCGCTGCCGTGCCGAAGATTCGCGAGCGCCTGGCGCAATTGAACGTCGATGTGCCGCTGATCGGCGATTTTCACTTCAACGGTCACAAGCTGCTGGCAGAGCATCCGGAATGCGCCGAGGTGCTGGCCAAGCTGCGCATCAATCCCGGAAACGTCGGCAAGGGTGCCCGGCGCGACGAGCAGTTTGCGCAGTTGATCGACATCGCCTGCAAGTTCGACAAGCCGATTCGCATCGGGGTTAACTGGGGCAGCCTTGATCAGGCCTTGCTCGCCCGCATCATGGACCAAAACGCCCGGCGTGCCGAGCCGAAAGACGCCACCGAGATCATGCGCGAAGCGATGGTGACTTCCGCTCTCGAGTCGGCCGCGCGGGCCGAGGAACTGGGTTTGCCCGGAGATCACATCGTGCTTTCGTGCAAGGTTTCCGGCGTGCAGGACCTGATCGCGATCTATCGCGAACTCGCTGCGCGCTGTGACTATCCGCTGCATCTGGGGCTGACCGAGGCAGGCATGGGCAGCAAGGGCATCGTTGCATCGACGGCCGCTCTCAGCGTGCTGCTGCAGGAGGGCATCGGCGATACGATACGCGTGTCACTGACGCCAGAGCCAGGCGGCGATAGAACGCGCGAAGTCATCGTTGCCCAGGAAATCTTGCAAACCACGGGCCTGCGGGCCTTCACCCCATTGGTGGCGGCCTGCCCCGGTTGTGGGCGAACTACCAGCACGGTGTTCCAGGAATTGGCACAGGACATCCAGAACCATGTGCGCGAGCGCATGCCGGAATGGCGTTTGGCGCGAGAGGGGGTAGAGCACATGACGCTGGCTGTAATGGGCTGCGTGGTGAATGGCCCCGGAGAAAGCAAACATGCCAGCATCGGCATATCGCTGCCCGGCACCGGTGAAGACCCGGTAGCGCCGGTGTATGTGGATGGTCAACGCGTGGTCACCCTGCGCGGTGAAAACATTGCTGCGCAATTCCGCGCCATAGTGGACGACTATGTGAAGAATACATATCCCGAAAGGCCAAGCCATTAGCCAGGCCGACAGATATTCATGACTCAAACATTGCAAGCCATCCGCGGCATGAACGACATCCTGCCGGTCGACGCCGAACTCTGGGAGCAGTTCGAGGAGACGGTGCGCGACTGGTTGCGCGCCTATGGTTATCGTCCGATTCGCATGCCGATGGTGGAGTCGACGCCGCTGTTTGCCCGCGCGATCGGTGAAGTCACCGACATTGTCGAGAAGGAAATGTATTCCTTCGAGGATGCCCTGAACGGCGAGAGCCTTACTTTGCGTCCGGAAGGAACGGCTTCCTGCGTGCGCGCCGTGCTCCAGCACAATCTGCTTTACGACGGTCCGAAAAGGTTGTGGTACATGGGACCAATGTTTCGCCACGAGCGGCCGCAAAAGGGGCGCTATCGACAGTTCCATCAGGTAGGCGTGGAGGCAATGGGTTTTGCCGGGCCTGATATCGATGCAGAACAGATCGCGATGTGCGCTCGGCTGTGGGATGACCTCGGCCTTGACGGCATACGTCTCGAAATCAACTCGCTCGGTCAGAGCGTAGAGCGCGCGCGCCATCGCGCTGATCTGCTGGCCTACCTTGAAGAGCACCATGGCCAGCTCGATGCCGAGGCCCAGCGCCGCCTGCACAGCAACCCCCTGCGCATTCTGGATACAAAGAATCCGGCAATGCAGGCTCTGGTCGATGCGGCGCCGAAGCTGATCGACTATCTCGGCGAGGAATCCCGCAAGCACTTCGAGGGCGTGCAGCAGTTGCTCAAGGATGCCGCGATTCCTTACCGGCTCAATCCGCGCCTGGTACGCGGGCTCGACTACTACAACCTCACCGTGTTCGAGTGGGTTAGCGATCAACTGGGCGCACAGGGTACCGTCTGCGCCGGCGGCCGCTATGATGGTCTGGTAGAGCAACTCGGCGGCAAGCCTGCGCCTGCCTGCGGTTTTGCCATGGGCATCGAGCGCCTTCTGGCGTTGTGGCAGGATCAGGGTCATCGCCATGAAGCCCCCACACCCGATGCCTACCTGGTGCATCAGGGAGAGGCCGCGGGCCGCTTTGCTTTTCGCGTTGCCGAAGCGTTGCGCAGTGCCGGATTTACGATCCATCTGCATTGCGGCGGTGGCAGCTTCAAGTCGCAAATGAAGAGAGCTGACAGTTCCGGCGCGCAGATCGCATTGATAGTCGGCGATGACGAGACGGCGGAAAATTCGGTGAGCGTGAAACCCTTGCGTACGGGATTTGATCAGCCGGCTGCGCAGGTTCGCGTGAGTTTTGATGAACTGGCCGATCATCTCGGCGACATTCTTTTCCCAATGGAAGACGACAATGGCAACCTATGACCTGGAAGAACAGGAACAGCTTGACGAGCTGAAGACCTGGTGGAAGATGTATGGCAATCTGGTGACCGGAATTCTGGTCGCGGCTGCGTTGGTGGTGGTCGCCTGGCAGGGATGGAATTGGTGGCAGAGACAGCAGGCGGTGCAGGCATCGGCGCTGTTCTCCGGTCTGCAAACGGCAGCGGCGCAGAAGGACGCGAAGCGCGCGCGCGAACTGGCGGGCGAGTTGATCGACAAGTACTCCGCTACGTCCTATGCGGGTATGGGTGCGCTGGTGGCGGCGCGGGCGCAGGTTGACGCGGGTGATGCGAAGAATGCCCGTGTGCAGCTTGCATGGGCGGCGGAGAACGCCAGGGATCCCGGTTTCCGCGAGTTGGCCCGGCTTCGCCTGGCGGCCGTGATGCTTGATGAAAAGGCCTACGACGAAGCCATAAAGCAGCTTGCCGCCGAACCTGCCGCAGCTTTCGCGCCGCGGTTCGCCGAGTTGCGCGGCGATGTTTTTGTGGCTCAGGGAAAGACTGCCGAGGCGCGAAATTCCTATGATCTTGCGCTGGCAAAATTCGACGCTCTGGCCAAAGACGATGAAACCAGGCGGAGTGGCGGTTACAAGGAAGTGGTCCAGGCCAAACGCGATGCGCTTGGAGCCGCCAAGTGAACGCCATGTCGCTGCTGGCTGTTGCTTCTGCGCTGTTGCTGGGCGCCTGCTCGACAGTCGATAAACTCAATCCCTTCAGTCCCAGCACGCCCAAGGTCAAGCCCGCGGAACTGGCCGTTATCCGGTCAACCGCTGAACTTCGCAACGTATGGCAGGCGAGCGTGGGCCGCGCAGGTGAATTCACCTTCTCGCCGGCGGTGGTGGGCAATAGCGTGTATGCGGCAGCGAGTGATGGTGCCGTGGCCCGCTTCGATGGCGGTCGTCAAATATGGCGGATTGAAGCCGGGCAGCCGATTTCAGGTGGTGTCGGCAGCGACGGCAAGCTGGTGGTGGTGGGCACGCCCAAGGGCGAAGTGCTCGCATTCGACGCGGCGACCGGACGCGAAACATGGAAGGCGCGCGTGAGTTCGGAAGTGCTGGCGGCGCCGGCCGTGGCCGACGGCTTGGCCATCGTACGTTCGGGCGATTCGCGCATCTTCGGTTTTGACGCCGTAGATGGCAAGCGGCGCTGGGTCTATCAGCGCAGTACGCCAACGCTGTCGTTGCGCTCCGATGTGGGCGTGGTGCTGGCTGGAAGAGTCACGCTCGCGGGGTTCCCCGGGGGCAAGCTGGTAGCCATCGCCAACAATAACGGTGCGGCCGTTTGGGAGGTGACGGTGGCCCTGCCCAAGGGCGCGACCGAACTGGAGCGTGTCGCGGATGTCACCAGTGCGCCGGTGGTGAGCGGCAGTACGGTTTGCGCGGCGGCCTTTCAGGGGCGCGTTGCGTGTTTTGACAGCAACAGCGGCAATACCATCTGGTCGCGCGACATGTCTTCCAGTGCGGGTATCGATGTGGACAGGCGCTACGTTTATGTAGCCGACGACAAGGGTGCTGTGCATGCGCTGGATCGCAACAGCGGGGCCAGCGTCTGGAAGCAGGACAAATTGTCCAATCGCAGTCTTTCGCGCCCGGTGGCGCTGGGCGGACAGGTTGCCATCGCGGACTACCAGGGAGTGGTGCACCTGTTGCGCAGCGAGGATGGCGCTTTTGCCGCGCGAGCGACTACCGACGGCAGCGCAGTGCGGGCAGACCCGGTACGTTTCGGGGCCGGTCTATTGGTACAGACTGCGAACGGCGGACTGTATGCGCTGGGCGTTCGTTAGTCCCTCCCGACTCAGGTCATGACATTTCGTGAAAAATATTCAAAAATATAGCCGCGGAGTCACAGGGGCGCCGGGGGTTCGAGGTGAGAATCAATCAGGCGCTGCCGCTCTTGCCCTCCTCTGCGTTGCCTCGGCGCGTTTGCGCCTCTGCGGTAAAGTTCTTCCCGGCTTGGCATGAAACCCACCCTGGTAATCGTCGGCCGGCCCAATGTCGGCAAGTCGACTCTGTTCAACCGTCTTACGCGCTCGCGCGATGCGTTGGTGGCGGACCAGCCGGGCCTGACCCGGGATCGTCATTACGGGCATGGCCGGATCGGCAGCAAGCCCTATCTTGTCGTGGATACGGGCGGTTTCGAGCCGCAGGCGAAAGAAGGCATCGTGCACGAAATGGCGCTGCAGGCGGAGGCGGCGATAGCCGAAGCCGATGTGCTGATTTTTGTGGTCGACGTGCGTGCCGGCCTTGCCCCCCAGGACAAAGTCATAGCCGATCTGTTGCGCAGGAGCGGGAGGCCCCTCCTGCTTGCCGCGAACAAGGGCGAGGGCATGGATCGCGCGGTGGTCGCAGCCGAGTTCTATGAGCTCGGCTGCGGCGATCCGTGCGTGATTTCCTCCGAACATGGCGAGGGTGTGCGGGAACTGGTCGAGCTTGCGCTGGCCCCGTTTGCCGACGACAGGGAGGCGGACGATGTCGCGGAAGGTCCCAGAGTGGCCGTCGCCGGCCGGCCCAACGTCGGCAAGAGCACGCTGATCAACACCCTGCTCGGCGAAGAGCGCGTTATCGCTTTTGACATGCCAGGCACGACACGCGATGCGATTGAAGTGCCGTTCGAGCGTAACGGCCGCGGCTACACCCTGATCGACACCGCAGGTTTGCGGCGCAAGGGACGCGTGTTCGAGACCATCGAAAAGTTTTCGGTGATCAAGACCCTGCAGGCCGTCGAAGAAGCAAATGTCGTTGTACTGCTGGTCGATGCCACTCAGGAAATATCCGATCAGGACGCGCACATCGCCGGCTTCATCATCGATGCCGGACGCGCACTGGTGGTCGCGGTGAATAAATGGGATGCAGTGGACGATTACCGCCGCGAGCAGATCAAGCAGGACATCACGCGCAAGCTGAACTTTCTTGGTTTTGCCCGCGTGCACTACGTTTCGGCGCTGAAGGGAAAAGGTATCGCCGGCATCCTCTCCTCGGTGGACAAGGCCTATGCCGCCGCCATGGCCAAGCTGTCCACGCCGAAGCTGACCCGCGTGCTGATTGCCGCCCAGGAAAAGCAGACACCGCCGCGCCACGGTGCGTTCCGACCCAAGCTGCGCTACGCTCATCAAGGCGGCAGCAACCCGCCTATCATCGTGATTCACGGTAATGCGCTGGAGCACATACCGGCCTCATATTCCCGCTTTCTCGAGCGCTACTTTCTGGAGGCCTTCAAACTGCAGGGCACGCCGCTGAGGATCCAGTACAAGACCAGCGCGAATCCCTACGTCGATGAAGGTCGTCCAGCAAAGTCAAAACTCCGCCGCGAAAAGTGAAAGTCGGCGCTGGTGGCACGGCGAAGCAAAATCGATTACAGTATTTGACTCACAAAACCAACAGTCCGAAGAGGATCACAAAATGAGTAATAAAGGGCAAATGCTACAAGACCCGTTTCTGAACACGCTGCGTCGCGAGCACGTTCCGGTTTCCATCTACCTGGTCAATGGCATCAAGTTGCAGGGCCAGGTTGAATCCTTCGACCAGTATGTCGTTCTGCTCAAGAACACGGTGACCCAGATGGTGTACAAGCACGCCATTTCGACGGTTGTTCCAGCGCGCCCGGTCAATTTCGCCCAGGAAGACGACGCCGCTTGATCGCTGCGAGCTGTAGCGGGCGCTCGCCATGAAGGCATCGCCCTGATGTTCGAGCGTCCCGCCAGCGGCGAGAATGCGATCCTGGTGCAACTCGATTTCGGCGAAGGCGATTTTGCCGAACGTCTTTCCGAGTTCAATCTGCTGGTCGGCAGCGCGGGGGCGCAAGCGTTGGCGGTAATTTCCGGCAAACGATCGCGGCCGGACCCGGCACTGTTTGCCGGCAAGGGCAAAGTGGCTGCAATTGGCGACGCCGTGCGGCTGCACCAGGCGGACGTCGTGCTGATAAACCATGAATTGTCTCCGGGGCAACAGCGCAACCTGGAACGCGCCCTTGAGTGCCGAGTGGTCGACCGCAGCAGCCTGATTCTGGATATCTTCGCGCTGCGCGCCAAGAGTCACGACGGCAAGCTTCAGGTCGAGCTTGCCCAGTTGCAGCACCTGGCCACCAGGTTGGTGCGCGGCTGGACTCACCTTGAGCGGCAGAAGGGCGGCATCGGCCTGCGTGGACCCGGCGAAAAACAGCTCGAAACCGATCGTCGCCTGCTGAGCAGGCGAGTAGCCTTGCTCAAGGACCGACTGAAACAGCTGGAGCGCCAGCGCGAGGTGCGCAGGCGCGCGCGTATCAGGGGCGAGGTGCTGGCAATTTCGCTGGTGGGCTACACCAACGCAGGGAAGAGCACGCTGTTCAACGCCCTGACGAGGGCCGGGGCCTATGCCGCCGACCAACTGTTCGCCACACTGGACACCACTTCGCGCCGGTTGTATATCGAAGGTGCCGGGCCGATTGTGCTATCCGATACCGTCGGCTTCATTCGCGACCTGCCGCATGCTCTGGTGGCGGCTTTCCAGGCAACCCTGGAAGAGACGGCGCAAAGCGATCTGCTGTTGCATGTCGTCGATTCCGCCAGTCCCGACCGCGATCAGCAAATGCGTGCGGTAGGTTCGGTGTTGAAGGAGATCGGGGCGCTGCAGGTACCGCAGATTTTGGTGTGGAACAAGGTCGATCTGACTGCCGCAAGCCCCGGAGTCGAGCGTGATGACTGTGGTAATATTTCGGTTGTTCGCTTGAGCGCCCGCACCGGGGCCGGGGTGTCGTTGCTGCGTGAGGCGGTTGCCGAAGCGGCAACTCGGAACAACGAATTTCCCGGCGCCGCAGCCTGATATTTCCCTAAAGCCTTTCTTCTTCTTCTTCTACCCAGCCCAATAAACGTGATCGCCGGAATTCTCATGTCTCTCAACGACCACGGCTGGGGCAACCAGCCCGGTGGTGGCAAGCGCGGTGGCGGCAATCAAGGCCCTCCCGATCTCGAAGAACTCTGGCGCGATTTCAATCGCCGCTTGTCCGGCTTGTTCGGCAACAAGGGTGCCGGCGGTGGAGGCGACGGCGGTGGTGGCGCGGGCAACCGGATGCCGTCGATCAGTCCGAGACAGTTTGGCGGCGGTATTGGCCTGGTCCTGATGCTCGTAGCGGTGGTCTGGCTGGGCAGCAGCTTCTACATCGTGGATGCGTCGCAGCGGGGCGTAGTACTCCAGTTTGGGCGTTTCAAGGAAACGACCGAGCCCGGCTTGCGCTGGCGTCTGCCGTGGCCGATCCAGAGCCAGGAGATCGTCAATCTCACGGGAGTGCGCACGGTCGAGGTCGGCTATCGGGGCTCGGACAAGAACAAGGTGCCGAAAGAGGCCCTGATGTTGACCGACGACGAGAACATCGTCAGCGTGCAGTTCGCCGTGCAGTATCTGCTCAAGGATCCCAAGGCCTATTTGTTCAACAATAGGCATCCTGACGACGCGGTGATGCAGGCATCGGAGACGGCGATCCGCGAAGTGGTGGGCAAGAGCAAGATGAACTTTGTGCTCTACGAGGGACGGGACCAGATCGCCGCGAATACGCAAAAGCTGATTCAGGAAATCCTCGATCGCTACCAGACCGGCATTCAGATCCGCTCGGTAAACATGCAGGGAACGCAGCCACCGGAGCAGGTGCAGGCAGCCTTCGATGATGCTGTCAAGGCAGGTCAGGATAAGGAGCGACAGAAGAATGAGGGCCAGGCCTACGCCAATGACGTGATTCCACGGGCACGCGGCGGCGCTTCGCGCCTGAAGGAGGAGTCCAACGGTTATCGCCAGCGCATAATCGTTACTGCCGAGGGCGACGCCTCGCGTTTCAAGCAGATTCTCACCGAATACAAGAAGGCGCCTGAAGTGACCCGCAGCCGGATGTACCTCGATACCGTTCAGCAGATGTATGCCAACACCAGCAAGGTGCTGATCGATGCCAAGGGGTCCGGCAATCTGCTTTATCTGCCGCTCGACAAATTGATGCAGGCGACCGCAGCGACTGTCGCTGCGCCGGCAGCGGCCGACGCTGGCGGCGTTGCGCATGGCGTTTTGCCGGGCGCGGCGGCTATGCAGGAGGCGCCGCCGCAGACCGAGCGTTCCGCACCGGGTGACGCGCGCACGCGCGGCAACCTCGGCTCCCGTGAGCGGGGAGAACGCTGATGCAGCGCCATTTGTCTTTCGTCGCCTCATTCATCTTCGGTCTTCTGGCGTTGTTTGCCATGACGATATTCACGGTCGACCAGCGTCAGTTTGCGATCATCTTCCAACTGGGGGAAATCAAGGAAGTCATTTCCGAGCCAGGCCTTGCATTCAAGTGGCCGCTGATTCAGAACGTGCGGGTTTTCGACAAGCGTATTCTGACCATGGATACGCCCGAACCGGAGCGTTTCCTCACCGCAGAGAAGAAACCGGTGCTGGTGGATGCCTTCGTCAAGTGGCGGATTCACGATGTCAAGCAGTATTACATTTCGGTGGGTGGCGACGAGACTCTGGCCCGGACGCGCCTGTCGCAGACCGTCAATTCCGGTCTGCGCGAAGAATTTGGCCGGCGCACCGTGCATGACGTGGTTTCGGGTGCCCGTGATGAAATCATGGTTTCGGTACAGAAGAAGGCCGATGCAGACATGCGTACGATCGGTGTCGAGATCGTTGATGTTCGCCTGAAGCGCGTTGACCTCCCGCCGGAAGTATCCGAGTCGGTGTATCGACGCATGGAAACGGAGCGCAAGCGCGTCGCCGCTGAATTGAGGGCCGAGGGCGCCGGCGAGGCCGAGAAGATCAGGGCCGATGCCGACCGTCAGCGCGAGGTGATTCTGGCCGAGGCGTATCGCGACGCGCAGAAAGTGAAGGGCGAGGGTGATGCCAAGGCGGCTGCGATCTACGGCCGCGCCTTCGGCGAGAGCCCGGAGTTTTACGCTTTCTATCGCAGTCTTGAGGGCTATCGCAACAGTTTCAAGAGCAAGAGCGACGTCATGGTGATCGAACCCAATTCCGAGTTCTTCAAGTATCTGAAGAACAGCGGCAAAGGCAAGTAATTCGGGTCGGTACCGGTTTGAAATGCTCAATATCCTGCTGCTGGCTTTCGCCCTGATGCTGGTGATCGAAGGCCTACTGCCTTTTCTTGCGCCACGCGTATGGCGGGAAACTTTCCGTCGCGTGACCGAAATGAGCGACGGGCAGATCCGCTTCATCGGCTTGTCTTCGATGGTGATTGGCGTTGTTCTGCTGACGGTATTCCGCTGAACGCCATGACAAATCGGCACTGGCTTCTGCCTGAGGCGATCGAAGACGTTCTGCCGCGCGATGCGACGCGAATCGAGGCGTTGCGGCACAGTCTGCTAGATGAATTTATCCGTCACGGCTATGAATTTGTCATCCCTCCGCTGCTTGAATACGTCGAATCGCTGCTGACCGGTAGCGGACATGATCTTGATTTGCGTACCTTCAAGCTGGTGGATCAACTTTCAGGTCGCAGCATGGGCGTGCGCGCCGACATCACGCCGCAGGTGGCACGCATCGACGCCCATCTGCTCAACCGCAAAGGTGTCACGAGGCTTTGCTACAGCGGCAGCGTGTTGCACACGTTGCCGGCCGGATTCAATACGACGCGCGAACCCCTGCAGATCGGAGCCGAACTCTATGGACACGCCGGACTGGAGGCCGACATCGAGGTGATTCGACTGATGGCTGTGGCGCTTGGCCTTTGCAACATTACGGCATCGCGCTTTGACCTCGGGCACGTGGCCATTTTTCGCGCGTTAAGCAAGCAGGCTGGTTTGGCGCCGCAAGCCGAAGAGGAACTTTTTGACGCCCTGCAAGGCAAGGACCAGCCAATGGTGCGCGAACTGGCATCAGGTCTTGCAGATCCCGTGCGCTCGGCGCTAATGGCCCTGCCCGAGTTCTATGGCGACAGGCAGATGCTGGACCGTGCGGAGCAGGTCCTGCCGGCCTTGCCAGAGATTGCTGCGGCGCTGTCTGACCTGCGACGTCTCGCGGATGCGCTCGCGGACTTGCCTCTGAGCTTCGATCTGGCCGATCTACGGGGCTATCACTATCATAGTGGTGTTGTTTTCGCCGCCTATTGTCCTGGCAGTCCCGGTGCCGTGGCGCTAGGCGGTCGCTATGACGATTTTGGCCGGGCTTACGGTCGCGCGCGACCAGCCACCGGCTTTTCCATGGACTTGCGGGAACTGGCCCGGCTGTCGCCGGGTGGCGAACCGCGCGGTGCGATTCTCGCTCCCTGGCCCGAAGACGACGCCCTCGCTTTGCGTGACGGGGAATCCGCTTCGCGGGCCGTCAATGCGGAGGCCTTGCGTCTGCGCGCGCAAGGCGAGCACGTGGTGCTGGCCTTGCCCGGCCACCGCGGTACCTGGCGCGAGGCCGGCTGCGACCGGATGCTGGTGCGCAGCGGCAATAACTGGATCATTGAATCTCTGAAGGAAGACTGAAATGGCAAAGAACGTCGTGGTCGTCGGTACCCAGTGGGGCGACGAAGGCAAGGGCAAGATCGTGGACTGGCTGACGGATCACTCGCAGGGAGTGGTGCGTTTTCAGGGCGGACACAACGCCGGCCATACGCTGGTCATCGGCGGCAAGAAGACGGTGCTGCATCTCGTGCCCTCCGGCATTCTGCGCGGCGGCGTCACCTGCTATATCGGCAATGGCGTCGTGCTCTCGCCCGAAGCGCTGATCAAGGAACTCGACGAGCTCCTGGCGGCCGGTATCGATGCCGAGGCGCGGCTGAAGATATCCGAAGCCTGTCCCCTGATCCTGCCCTACCATCAGGCGATTGACGTGGCCCGCGAAGTCGCCCGCGGCAGCAACAAGATCGGCACCACCGGACGCGGCATAGGCCCCGCCTACGAGGACAAGGCGGCGCGCCGCGCCATCCGTCTGCAGGACTTGACCAAGCCCAAGCGTTTTGCCGAGCGGCTGGGCGAGATTCTCGAATACCACAACTTTGTGCTGAAGAACTTCCATGGCGCCCAGCCCGTGGATTTTCAGCAAGTCTATGACGAGACGATGGCGATCGCGCCGCGCCTGACCAGGCTAATCGCCGATGTGCCGCGAGCGCTTTACGACGCCCACAGGGCGGGGGCAAACCTGTTGTTCGAGGGAGCCCAGGGTACCTTGCTCGACATTGATCACGGCACCTATCCCTTCGTTACCTCGTCCAACTGCGTTGCCGGTGCGGCCGCCGCGGGTGCCGGGGTCGGGCCGGGCATGCTGCATTACATCCTCGGCATCAGCAAGGCCTACACCACGCGGGTTGGAGGCGGCCCCTTTCCGACCGAGTTGTACGACGCAGTGGACAAGCAGGACCCGGTCGGCAAGCACATGGCCACCAAGGGTCACGAATTCGGCGCCACTACCGGGCGCGCGAGACGCTGCGGCTGGTTCGACGCCGCCGCATTGAAGCGATCGATCCAGATCAATGGCATTTCCGGGCTCTGCGTTACCAAACTGGATGTGCTTGATGGCGTCGAGGAACTAAAGATTTGCACGGGCTACCGCATCAATGGCAGTGTTTCCGACATCCTGCCGGTCGGTGCCGACGATCTCGCTTGCTGCGAACCCATCTATGAGTCCCTGCCCGGCTGGAAGGGCAGTACTGTAGGCGTGAAGGCGTTGGACGGCCTGCCGGCAGAGGCGCGTGCCTACATCAAGCGCATGGAACAGCTTTGTGATGTGCCGGTCGATATGATTTCCACCGGACCGGATCGCGAAGAGACCATCGTTTTGCGACACCCCTTCGAGTAAGAGAACCGCTACAAAAAGAAAAGGCCGCTAGAAAAAATCCTGGCGGCCTTTGCTCTTTTCTTTTTTCGCGTACCATGCTTGGTGCCCAGGAAGGGACTCGAACCCCCACGCCTCTCAGCGCTAGTACCTGAACACTGCGTCGTTTGGCTCAACCATGCGGGTTTGCGCGGTTTTCAGTTCCGCAAACATTGCAATCGTCATGCCTTGGAAGCCCCTGTTTTCGGGCCACGGATTGGGATTGCGGAAATAATTTTCCCCCTGGCTGCCGTGTAATGCTCGGTCTGAGCCTGCACCTGATGGCCTAGAAGATCCTGAGCAGCGTCGAGCCCTTTCTGATCGCGCAAGTCGCTTCCTGACTTTCTCCGCAGGTCGCGGAATTGGAAGTCCTTGCCATTAATGCCCGCCGTTGTCCGTGCTGCTTCGAACCGCCCTCGAAGCATGGCCTTGGTCATCTTTTTCCCGCGCTCATCGACCAGCAGGAATAGCGAATGCACTTTGTTCGCGGCCTTGCGCTCATCGATTCGCTTGATCAGGTCGGCGAGAGGTCCGGCGATCACGATGCGCTGCGGGGTATCGGTCTTCCCTTGGCGATATTCCAGAATGTCGTCCTTGATGTTCATGGCGCTCATTGAGAGCACGTCGGCGGGGCGCTGACCTATCAGGTAGGCCAGATCCATAGCATCCTTGAGAGCGATTGATCCAGCGGCATAGACGGCATCCAGCATGTCGTCCGTGATGTAGATCTTCTTACGGCCCGGCAGCTTCTTGAGGGTGATCGATTCCTTTGGATCGTTCTTGGTTAGCCCGATGCTTCGAGCGTAGCGAAACACCATGCCGAGGATCGAGACTTCGCGCTGTGCCCGATGCTTCGATCCCTTCCACTCGTCGCAGTCCTTGCTGCGCTTCTCCAGGTAGAGCGTCAGGTGTGCCGGTTTCACCTGGTCAAGCGGAGCCGTGCCGAAATTCTCGGTCAGCTTATCCAGCGCGAAACCATAGTCGTCCTGTGTCCCCGTGGAAAGTTCGGCGTACCCTGGGCTGGTCAGGTATCGAGTGATGGCGTAGCCGACCGTGGGCAGGATCGGGGAAGGCGATACGTTGAGCTTCGCCCACTTCTGCACAGCGGCGATGTAGTCGCTTCCCAGCGGAATCTCTTTGCGGGGCCGACCCCCAGCGTCGTAGTAGTAGTAAATTTTCCCGCCATGCCGCTTTCTTGCCCGCATACGCGGGAGAAGGTTCTTGTTTACCGTTGGGTGACGCCCCATGATGGCTCCCATGTTTTCGGTGGTGGTACCTCGGCCTTGCTTCCTTCGAATGTCG